>Ga0209427_10004763_pt1 | contig 15637 bp, 14 predicted proteins | sample DeeMarSWOR136_30_FD_187465 | JGI IMG/M metagenome (GOLD analysis project Ga0209427, IMG submission 187465) | Marine sediment microbial communities from White Oak River estuary, North Carolina - WOR-1-36_30 (SPAdes) (version 2) | ecosystem: Environmental > Aquatic > Marine > Intertidal zone >...
CATGCAAAACCTCACCGTTGAGAAGGTGGAGATCGGTACTGAGGAGCTTGAGTCCCTGGAGGGGCGGATGAGGAACGTCAGCACGATAACAATCATCCTGAAAAAACAGTAAAACTTTGAAAAATAAATTATCTACTCCCCCTTATCACGCGCGCAGTGTATTATTATACTTCCTGCATACGCCGGCTTAATTTCCAAATCGAAGGCGAGACGCCCTCGAATAACTTAGAACGCCTATTATATCATCAGGGGTTATATCTTACAAAAGGTTGTTGGCTGGTTGAATCTGGAAAAGTCTAGTAGCTTCGAGGATCAAAGTTTCACGAATCAAGTCAGATACCACGAAAAAGAGCTGAGAAGGATCCTGAATGGCACATCTGCATCGAAAATTTTCGTCCTCTCAGAGCGTCACAGGCTCCTGCGATACGGTGTGCTCATCCGAAGAGGGCGGGGAAAGTATGTTCGGTGGATGGTCTCTGAACGGGCACGAGGCATCCTTGAGGTGTAAATGCTGAATTGCATCACCCGTACTCGAAGAGATGATGTTAAATGAGCGAATCCATGTCGACCGTGGAGAAACGAGCGGCACTCATCATAAAGTACAGAAAGATGAGGGTCAAGAAAAAAGAGAAGGAGGAGGATAAAATCACCTACTTCCTTTCTCGAGGCACATCAAATCCCATCTTTCTCTGCATAGCCAACCAGAAAACCATCGGCATAGGCTACATACGGGAACTCAAGAACCTCATTGATGAGAAAGGAGCTGATAAGGGCGCAATCGTGACAGACGGGAAATACACCTACTCGGCTAAGGCCAACGCCCCCAAAATGGGCATTGAGCTCATACCCCCAAATCTACCCACGTTCGACATCTTCAAGCACAGACTTGTCTCCCCCACAGAGATTTTAACTGAGGAGCAACGAGAACGGATTATCAAGTTCTATCACTCTAAACCATACCAGTTCCCTTGGATCAAGGCCTCAGACCCCGTCTCCATCATCCTCGGAGCCAAGCCCGGAGACATATTAAAGACGTCAGCCCAAAGCGAGACTGCGGGAACCTATGTATCGTATCGCTACGTCATCTAGCGCGTGGTTTATTACCAGCCCTATCCAGTAATCTTTCGTACTTTCAAAGTTCATACCTGTGAAACATTATACCCCGCTAGTAATTTGCGCCAAGCCTTTTTCTTCTTACTATTTTATACCCTGAGTTATGCTACGATAAATGCTATAATCCCCGTTATGGCGCGCGCGATTAGATCTGAGTGTAATATTTTTGAAGGGCAACTACATCGTTTGAGGGAAATCCCCCGTTTGGATCATACCAAGAATTAGATTCAACCCAACCTAGCCTCAAAATAACTGCTAATATTACTCGTATCTAGAAAGAATTGGTGGACTGGGGGGGATTTGAACCCCCGACCTCCTGGTTGCGAACCAGGCATTCATACCGCTGAACTACCAGCCCGCACACCAACCATAACGACCAGCCTCTTTTAATCCTTTACTGAGGGCGATCAATGCACCCGGGAAGTCAAAAACAGAACTTTTTTATACTATATTATACTATGGTATAAAACGGTATAAATGCCAAGGTATGAGATGATGCGTGGACTGTTGGACGGCGAGTACAGGCTCGGCGATCCCTGGAAGCTCCCGAAGGGCGCCGGCTTCGTCCTGCCCCTGCTGGGGGAGCCGCCCTTCCCCGATAGGGGCTACGTCCTCCTCCAGGAGGTGGCCGACCGTGTCGAGTTCAGGGACTCGGGGAACATCTACGGGGTCGAGGCCTCCAACAGGAGCGGCAGGAACGTCTTCGTCAGGAGGGGGACCCTGCTCACGGGCAAGGGCACCCAGAGCCGATCCCCCGTCTCCGGGGTCGTCCTCGTCCCTGGGAAGGAGTTCGTGACGATCCCCGTCAACTGCGTCCACCAGAGCCACTACATCAGCACCGGGGCCGACTTCAAGGCCGAGGGGGTGGCCCCCCACTCAGTCTACCAAGCCCTGGGGAAGCAGAGCGCGACCTGGGAGAGCATCGCAGGGTACACGAGGAAGATGCGCAGCAGCGCGAGCAGGATGCTCGGCAGGGCCGAGGAGCCAGAGCTCGAGGAGCTGAGGGGCGTGGCGGACGACAACCTCGTCGGCACCAGCGCCGCCGTGGAACGCCTGCAGAGCAGGGTGGAGGATGCGCTGGGCAAGATCCCCGGGGACCACGTCGACCAGGTCGGGGTGGCCGTCTTCGACCTCGACGGCGTCGTGGGGGTCGAGCTCTTCGACCACCCGGACTCTTGGAGGGCCTTCAGCGAGAGCATCATACGCAGCTACGGGGAGGTCCTCACCCGGGAGGTGGGGGAGCTCTACGACATCCGCATGGACAGGGCGGAGCCTGTGCTGAGAGACTTCCTGCAGAAGGCAGAGGCCTCCGAGAGGGCCGTCATCGCCGAGAACAGCGCCTCCAAGGTCTACTCGCAGAGGGGCGAGGGCGTGGAGGGAGAGCTCGCATGCATAGAGGGAAATGAGATCCACCTGGCACTGGCGAGGAGCGAGGGCGAGAGGGGTGAAGGCCCGGTGCCCCCGATCTCCATGGCAACCCCGCCCGTTCAGAGGCCCGAGCCCCCGCAGGAGGGTGAGGGCCCCCCCGAGGAGCAGTTCCAGGAGTACCTCCAGAGGAGGGGAGGCTACCCCGTCCTGGACCAGCTCTCCGAGAGGGCCCAGAGGTTCGGGGAGCTACTGAGGAGCGTGAGGGTCTCCAGGGGCACCTTGGCCACGAGGCTGAGGGAGGCCGAGGACATGGGCTTCGTCCAGAAGGCGATAAGGAAGGAGAACGGCTCCCCCGCCTACGCCCTCACCGAGGAGGGCAAGGAGGCCAAGAAGAAGGGCGACGAGAAGGTCGTCTAACAGCCATAGCCGCATATCAAAACGTGATACGGAGAAGCCCCCCTCCTCAGACCTCTTTCTTGAGAGACATGACGCAGATCGCTGCAACCTAAAGATAGGCAATGGAGTAAAGGGATCTATAATCCATCCAGGAAAACCAAGCTAAAGAATTCAATCTGAGAACCGCTCCTCCCTGAGGTGGCCTCAGGCCTAAACACGGGCCATTCTGGTAAAATCAACTATAAGCGGCCACAATTATTCGAGAAGCCCTATGACCGTCCACCGGTCACGACTGGGCGAGTCTACGACTTCAGGGGGAAGGACCTCTCCTCCATCCCGTCAGCCCGGATGAGGAGGATGTCCACGCCGTCGCCGCTAGCCACGTCCCGGGCCACTGCCGACTTTATAGCGCTGAGGGCCAGCTCTGCCCCCGCCTCCACGTCCATGTCCCCGCTGTACTGGGCCTCCACCAGCCCCATAGCGATGGGCGCCCCCGAGCCCGCCGTCACGAAGGGGTCGGGGATCAGGCTGCCCACGGGGTCCATCGAGTAGATGGCGGGGCCCTCGTCGTCGACGCCGCCCACCACAGTCTCCATCAGGAGGGGCATCAGCCTCCGGGAGAAGAGCATGTTGGAGATGAGCTTCGCCATCGCCCTGACGCCGATCGGCCTCCTGTTGTCCAGCCTGAAGAGGTTCGCGTAGGCCCCGGCCTCCCTCATGAGGGCCTGCATGTCTGAGACCAGGCCCGCGAAGGCGAGGCCTATCCCCGGGGTCACCTGGAAGACCTTCTTCCCGGACCTGCTCATGACCATCCGGCCCCAGCTCACCCTCTTCTCGGCGGCTAGAACAACTCCGTCGCTGCAGACCAGGCCCACGACCGTGGCGCCCTGGATGCTCTGATAGCCCATCTAGACCTCACACACGAACTACGGGGGGCCCGAATATTAAGGTTTAGCAAGACCGCCAACTCTTAAATACGGAGAGGGCCGACGATGCCCCATCCGGTGAACGCAATGACAGAGCTCTCGAAACCCGATCACGGCACCGTCGTCGAGAGAAACGTCATGGTGGAGATGAGGGACGGCACCTGCCTCGCCACGGACGTCTACCGCCCCACGCAGGACGGCGAGGCGATCGACGGCCCCCTCCCCACGATACTCCAGAGGACGCCTTACGACAAGGAGGACCCGACGAGAGTCAGAGACCTAGGCGAGTGGTTCAGCAGGCGCGGCTACGCCGTCGTCGTCCAGGACTTCAGGGGCCGCTACGGCTCGGAGGGCCGGTTCTACAAGTACGCAGACATGGGGGAGGACGGCTACGACACCACTGAGTGGATCGCCCGCCAGCCCTGGTCCGACGGCAGGATAGGCACCGTGGGCACCAGCTTCATGGCCCACTTCCAGATCGCCCTCGCCTGCATGAGCCCGCCCCACCTCACCACGATGATCGTCAACCAGGGAGGCTTCACCAACGCCTACCTCAGCGCCTGCCGCCACAACGGCGCCTTCGAGCTCCGGCAGCTCACCTGGACATTCAACGCGGCGAGGACGAGCAGGGAGGCCGCCGCCGACCCCGCGATAAGGGCCGCCCTTGAGGCAGTCGACCCGGCCGACTACCTCGACCCGGGCCACCAGCCCCTGAGGGAGGGGGAGAGCCCCCTCAGCCTCGTCCCCGACTACGAGAGATTCTACTTCGACATGCTCACCGAGGCGCGGTACACGGACTACTGGAGGCGCGTCGGGCTCAACGCCGAGCTCTACTACGACAGGGTTCCCGACATCCCGGTCCTCCTCCTCGGCGGATGGTACGACTCCTACACCCGAACCACCTGCGACCTCTACCGGGGCCTCTCCGCCACCAAGAGGGGGCCCATCAGGCTCATCATGGGGCCCTGGACCCACGGCTGGAGCTCCCTCGAGCAGGGAAGAGCGGGGGAGGTGGACTTCGGACCGCAGGGATCGATAGAGGGGACGGGGCTCGCCCCCACGGCCAACGAGCTCGCCCTGAGATGGTTCGACCACTGGCTGAAGGGGAGGGACACGGGGATCGACGGGATGCCGCCCGCGAGCATATTCGTCATGGGTGGAGGCGACGGCAGGAGGAGCGGGCAGGGAACGATGTCCCACGGCGGCGTTTGGCGAAGTGAGCAGGACTGGCCTCCGAGGGACGCCGAGTACACCGACTACTACCTGCACGGCGACGGAGCCCTCTCGACGGAGAGGCCCCTGGTAGTCAAGGAGCCGCGCTCCTACATCTACGACCCCAGGAACCCCGTGCCCACCATCGGAGGGAACATCTCCTCCGCCCACGGCGTCATGATGCCCGGCGCCTACGACCAGGTGGAGAGGGAGGGCGTCCTCGGGTGCAGCCCGCCCTACCGGCCCCTCTCCTCCAGGAGCGACGTCCTGACCGCCAGCACCGAGCCCCTGGAGCACGACGTGGAGGTGACTGGCCCCATCACCGCCACCCTCTGGGTCTCGACCTCCGCCAGGGACACGGACTTCACCCTGAAGCTGGTCGACCTCCACCCGCCCAACCCAGACTACCCCAGCGGCTTCGCCATGAACATCTCGGACACCATATTCAGGGCCCGATTCCACAGCTCCTGGGAGCGCCCGCAGCTCCTGGAACCGGGCGCCACCTACAGGCTCGAGGTGGTCTCCTACCCCACCAGCAACCTCTTCAAGGCCGGCCACAGGATCAGAGTCGACATAAGCAGCAGCAACTACCCCCGCTTCGATCTGAACCCCAACACCGGCGAGCCCCTAGGACGGAGCACGAGGATGCAGGTGGCCCACCAGAGGATACACAACGACCCCCAGCATCCATCCAAGATCACTCTACCGATAATCCGAAGAGGGCGAAGACGCGGAAAGCCCTAGAGCCTGTAGACCCGGCTCTCGTCCCTGTCCCTCTCCCACTCGATGAAATAGCCTAGCGCCTCGAGCACAGCCACGGGATCCTTTACGCCCAGTTCCTTCAGAAGCCGCCTAGCGCCACCAAAGGTCATGTCCTCCAAACCCTTTAGAGCATCCAGGATCTCGTCCCTCTTTCCCTCAGTGAGCAGAACCCCACCCAGGTCGAGAAAATCACCACCGTACATCTTCCGCACCTCATCCTCGGTGATCCCCATCCTCCTGGCCACGTCCGCCACGACAACCACGTCCCCCCGAGGTCTGGGGGGATCCGAGACGGGCTTCGGCCTCTCGACGAGGGCGGCGGGCCTCACCTCCGGGGGCCTCATCAGCCTCCCCTCGAGATCGCTCCCCAGCTCAAGCCTGTAGGCCTTCCTCGATTTCAGGGGGTAGACGACATCAGATGAGAGGCTCCAGAATCCCAGAGACAGGAGCCTGCCGAGGAGGGCCTCCAGTTGAGCGGATTTGTAACCGATCCTGCTCGTCGCCCTCCACTCCGCGACGGTCTTCGTCAAGCCGCCCGAGGCGCCTGAGCTGCTCCTGCCGAGCCTCGAGGCCAGCCTCTCCAGCTCCTCATCGGATCCCCTGTAGGTGACCTCCAGCCTCCGGGCGTGGGCGAGCAGCCCCAGGGTCAAGGAGAAGTTGTACTCCTGTATTAGGTCCATCGGCCCCAGCGGGTCGAAGCTCCTCAGCAGATGCTCGTCCTCCAGATCCGAGAAGAGGCTCCTGTCGAGGTCGTCGACCGAGACCCCCAGGCGGAAGGCAGCTGCAGAGAGAACCCTGCTCCTCTCCTCCTCGGAGGCGACGACCCTCCTGCCGGCCTCCCTGAAGACCTCCCTCCTGGCCGTCCTGGGGTCGACCGGGGACTCAGCCTCGAAGGAGCAGCGCCCCTCGAGCACCCAGGAGAGGCCCCTCACGAGCCTGTAGTCGTATCCTAGCTCCTCGCAGCCGCTCAGGGCATCATCCAGCGGGCCCCGCCTCCCGCCCACGTGGTCCGAGTAGACCGAGACGAGCGTCTTCGCCAGGCTCAGCTCGGCCTCCAAAGCGTAGACGGGCCGGATCACACCCCGTCTCCTCCTCGCCCGTATCAGCTCAGGGGGCAGCATCAACCTCCTTTCCTCCTCCTGCTCAGCCCCGCCTCGGCAGTTCCCATGGAGACCAGCTCAACGAGCCTCGCCTGCTTCCCCCCCTTCTTGCGCAGGACCCTGCCGAGGCGCTGGATGAACTGCCTGCTGCTCCCGGTCCCGCTCAGGATCACCGCCAGGGAGGCGTCGGGCACGTCGACCCCCTCGTCCAGTACCTGGCTCGTCACGATGCGCATGTAGCGCCCCGACCTGAAACCCTCGAGGACCTCCCTCCTCTCCTCCGCGGGCGTCCGGTGGGTGATTGCGGGGATCAGCATCTCCCTGCTGATCGCGTAGACGAGCTTGTTGTGCCTGGTGAAGATGAGCGCCTTCTCGTCCGGGCTCGACTGTAGAAGGTCCTTTAAGCGTTCGACCTTCCTCGTGGAGTTCAGTGCGACATCCATGGCGCGGTTCCTGGCTAGCAGGGCCCTCCGAGCCTCCGGGTCCCGCCCCGACCGCATCACGAATCTCTGGTAGTCGCGGGCGCTGCGGATGCGGATCCCCCGGCTACGCAGGAAATCCCTGTACTGGGAGTAGCCCCTGTCATACTCAGCCTGCTCCGCCGGCGACAGGGGTACACGCAGAGTCTGTATGGTATAATCGGAGAGGTGGGTTCCAGCCAGCTCGTCCACGGCCATCTCGAAGACGACCTCCCCGACCAGATCCATGAGCGCGACCCGTGCCCCGTCGTCGCGTGAAAGGGTCGCGGTGAGGCCCAGCCGGTTCGGAGCTGAGAACATGAGGCCGATCCTCCTGTAGCTCGAAGCGGGCAGGTGGTGGACCTCGTCGAAAACGAGCGTTGAGAAGAGGTTGCCTATCTGAGGGGCCCGCAAGCTCGCGGAGTCGTAGGTGGCTACCGTCAGGGCCCTGATCTCGCTTCTTCCGCCGCCGAGAACGCCCACCTCGACGTTGAACGCGCTCTCTAGCTCGCGCCTCCACTGATCGACCAGAACAAGCGTCGGCACGATGATCAGGGTTGCCAGGCCCATCTCCTCGATGCCCTTCAGGGCCAGCACCGTCTTCCCCGCCCCGGTGGGCAGGATCACGACGCCCCTGTGGTCGGCCTCGGCCCATGCGTCGAGCGCCCTCCTCTGATAGCCCCTCAGTTGGATGCTGGACGAGAGCTCGGGACATGGGAGTGATTTGTACACCTCGTCCCTGAAATCGGCTCCCTGGGCCTCCAGCTGCTTCACGATGTCCCTGTACAGGTGAGCAGGGGCAACGTAGGCTCCGGATGCCTTCTCTAATCGCCCGTGGGGGATCGGCCCGCCCCTGGCAACAACCCTGCCCCCCTCGAACTCCAGTGTGATCAAGCCGGATCGCCCGCGAGCCTCATGAGACATGTGAAGAGGAGCGAATAAATCTGATCTCAGGGACCTCCATTCCTGAAGCCGATTCCCCGGCAACGAATCAGGCATGAGCCCCCGTCCTCAACGGTTGTCTCGAACTCGGCTTCAGTCATCATGGTCGCTAGCTTGATCGCCGTCAGGGTGTGATTTGTCAGACTGCTTGTCCTGAAGGACGACACCCCGTCTGCCAAGGAGCACCAGAGGATGAGGTTGTCTGCCGTGTGATGATCGACGACCGCGCCCGAGGCGACCTCCTCAATAATGCCCTGAGCAGCCTCGGCTCCAACCCTCTCCGCAGGCTTCCCCCTCTCGCCGAGGGAGCTGGAGCCCAGGAACGTGGGTGGCTCCGATTCGGTCCAGAGGTCTATCGCGCTTCCGGGTGAGAACGGGGTCTCTACGCCCTCAAGTGTCCTGACAGATATCCGGGCTTCGCACCCTGACTCCTCGATCAGTCTCCTCGCAGAGCTCTCCTGCCTCTCAGCCACGTGTCTGGGGAGGCGGCCGCAGTAAGAGGCACCAACGACCCTCTCCACTATCCCCCTTTCTTCAGCGATCAAAGGTCTGAGTTCCCAGACGGGATCGATGCGGGCGTCCACGATACCCCCGCCCTTCGGGTAGAACCCCGCCCTCAGGACGTCTATTTTGCCCTCGAACCCCATCCGACCATAAGCGCGCCAGATCACGTTCTCCAGGAACCCCACGGTGGGAGACCACCTGACTGCCGTTCCACCTCTGACCCTCAGCTTGACCCTGGAACGTGAGAAGGATGCAACCGGTGCGACGCACTGGAGGAGCAGGGTGATGCTGCCGGCTGTGCCTATGTCGAGTTTGAACGATCCTCCGACAAGTTTTCGCGGACGAAAGGTTATCTCAGTTGAGCCCAGCCTCGAACCCTCTACGTCGGCGTTTGTGAGAGCCTTCACGGCCTCGACGGTCTTCAGGTGCTGGGGCTGGAGTCCCGGAGGGCTGCGTCCGACCCGAATTCTCCTGACTCTGATGGGGTTCCCCAACAGGGAGCTGTAGGTGATCGCCATGCGGAGGAGCTGCCCTCCCCCCTCGAGCATAGAGCCGTCCACTTCGAACAAAGGCTCGGCCCCTCAGGCCTCCGCGCCGCCGCAGAACCTGGTCACGTAGTCCACGGCCACCCTGCCCGCATCCCTCAGGATGGAACCCCCTATGTTGGGCACCCCGCAGAATAGCATCAAGGCGTTCCTCGTCGACGTGGTGATCTTGCAGGCGTCGGCGTCCCTGTAGGGGTAGATGGCCACCAGCTTCTCCCCGTCGTCCACGACGGCCTCCTCGCCCTTAAGCTCCACGGGCTTCCCCATGCCGATCCCCAGGAAAAACTCACCCGCCTCCGCCGTGCGCATCAGCAGGGGGCCTGAGAGCTGATCCTCATCAAACGCCGCCAGGGGGATGGCGGTCTCCACGGAGGCCAGGTTGTACGCGTCCACGAAGGTGTTTATGACTGGGAGGGGCCTGCCCCTCAGGACGCGCCTCAACAGGGCCTCGGATGCGGGTCTGATCTTCGTTGGATCCACGCCCATCCTCCAGAAGAAGTCCCTGTATGCCCTGAAGGTCTCCTCCTCCCTGAGCTGGTCAAGCGTCCACCTCTCCCTTGCCCTCTGAAACACCTCTGACTTGAACTCCTCCAGCTCCGATAGTTCCCTCACTATCTCCAGCCCCCTGACCATCCCCACATGGGCGCTCAGACCCGGGAACCTCTCCTGCAGCTTGTCCTCCACTTTCAGAAGCATAGCCTACCACCACGAACTTTATAATTCACCTTTTATTGTGAGTCAGGCTGTCGCTCTTCGCCAGGTCTCTGATCCGCCCTTCTCCATCGATCTTCTTCACGAGCTCGTAGACGCTGGGCGGAACCAGGTCCCCCCAGTCCTCTCCATCCAGGATCCTCTCCCTGATCTCCGTCGCCTCGTACCTGTCTCGCATGTGGAGCTCGATGCCCCTCACCTCGTAACCAGCCTCGACGAGGAGCCTCCTCGTGAGGGACTGGTTCGTGTAGACGACGTCAAACCTCGGGGTCTGAGACTCTACCTGGGAGACCCACACCCTGTGGGCGGGGGCGTCCGGGATGGGTATGAGCATGTATCGAGCTGGGGGGATCCCGGCTTCATCCATTGCGCTCCTTATCATCTCCAGTCGCTCCCCCGCTGTGAATGGGTTGTCGTGCTCGTGGCTCATCTGGGCGCTCCCGACAACGACGATCAGCTCATCCACCTCCTTTAAAATCGTCTCTATCGCGTAGAGATGACCCTTGTGGAACGGCTGAAACCTACCTACGAAAAGCGCTCTCAAATCATTCCCCGCCTGAGATTGGACTGCTCAAAGATAGGTGCCAATCATATTAAATGTGTTTCAAACTGATGTCGAGAAAAGGCCCTAACGCACGCAACAACCCCGCCCGTGGACCCAACTAGTTAAATAACCTTGGACCATTTCTAGACAAAACACTGGCCGAACGCTGAGTTGTACGATCGTGTCCGAGAGAGAAGACTGGAATCTGCTTCACCTTGGCTGGGAGGACGTGCAGTACCTCACTGAGAAGACTGCTGAGCTGATAAGGGAGAGCGGCTTCAAACCGGACATCATCATTGCGGTGAGCCGAGGGGGCTTCGATCCAGCCCGAATTCTGTGCGACCTGCTCTCGGTTCAGAGGTTGGCCAGCATACAGATAGAGTTCTACGCAGGCGTGAATGAGAAGAAGGACACTCCAAGAGTGATCTACCCACTGAATGCCGACGTGACTGGCTTGAAGGTGCTGGTCGTCGACGACGTATCCGACTCCGGCGAGTCCCTGAGCGTCGCCCTTGAACACGTGAGGAGCAGGGGAGCTCTAGAGGTGCAGGTCGCCACACTACACGTCAAGCCATGGACTACACTCCGCCCCCATTACTTCGCCGAGGAGGTTGATTCGTGGATAGTCTATCCCTGGGAGCCGCTGGAAAGCATAAGGAACATCACGAAGAGCCTGAGATCTAGGGGCTTATCAGATACTGCGATCCAGGCCCAACTACTCAAGCTCGGCTTCAGTTCAGAGGCCATCGAAAAAGTCGGATAATATCGACACGTAAAATCCGTGGACGTTGAACCTATCGATTTATTTCCCTTACGCCTGTCTTAAAGGATTTTTTCACTTAAGGCATAACCAATTTAAACCTCTGAAAACTCTAAGTTGCGGAGTGGTCACATGTTAATTAACAACCTCAAAGACTCAGATGCTGAGGTCTACGACCTAATTCTCAAAGAGAAGAACAGGATAGAGAACGGCGTCGAGCTGATCCCTTCGGAGAACTTCGTTTCCAAGGCGGTCCTGCAGGCGATGGGCTCCGTCTTCACGAACAAGTATTCCGAGGGCTATCCCAAGAGGCGCTATTATGGTGGACAGGAGTTCGTTGACGCCCTTGAGAACCTCGCCATTGACCGGGCCAAGAGGCTGTTCGGTGCAGAGCACGTGAACGTGCAGCCATACTCGGGCTCGCCAGCGAATCAAGCCGTCTTCTTCGCACTGCTCAACGTCAAGGACAAGTTCATGGGTCTGGACATGAACTGCGGGGGACACCTAACGCACGGGAGCCCGGTGAACTTCTCAGGAATCATCTACACGCCGGTCCCCTACGTCGTCGACAGGGAGACCGAGTTCCTCGACATGGACGAGATAAGAAAGACGGCCCTGAAGGAGCGGCCGAAGATGATCATCTCAAGCCTGACGGCCTATCCGAGGAAGCTTCCCTTCAAGGAGTTTCAGGAGATCTGCGAGGAGGTCGACGCATACCACCTGGCCGACATCAGCCACATCGCCGGTCTTATTGTCGGCGGGGTCCACGAGTCGCCGTTTCCCTTCACAGACGTCGTGACAACCACATCCCACAAGACCCTGAGGGGGCCGAGGGGGGCCATCATAATGTGCAAGAAGGAGGATAGGCTGCACGACAAGTATCACAGTGACACCGAGAAGAACCTCGCACGGCTCATAGACTCGGCGGTCTTCCCGGGCCTTCAGGGGGGGCCGCACGATCACATTACAGCGGCGAAGGCGGTGGCGTTCGAGGAGGCGAGCAAGCCCGAGTTCAAGGATTACGCCAGTCAGATCGTGAAGAACGCCAAGGCGATGGCAGACGAGCTCATGGCGCAGGGCGTGAAGCTGGTGACCAACGGGACCGACAACCACCTGATGCTGATAGATCTGAGGCCAAAGGGCCTGGGCGGGAAGGGTAGGCAGCTTCAGAGTGCGATGGACAAGGCGAACATCACCATGAACAAGAACTCTGTGCCCTTCCAGGAGGCGAGCCCCTTCAACCCGTCGGGTCTGAGGCTGGGTACGCCCGCTGTGACGACGAGGGGCATGAAGGAGGACGAGATGAGGGTGATCGCGAGGTGCGTCGCCGAGGTCATAGACAACTACAGAGACGCCTCAGTCCTTGAGAAGGTGAAGCTGGAGATCAAGGAACTGGTGAGTGATTTTCCCCTCTACCCCAACTTCAGTATCCTGGAGTAGCCATCATCATTTTTCCAATTCTTTTTCTTAATGTCGAGGAGTGTAAAAGGGAGTTACTATTATCTCATGGTCAAGGAAGCGGCTGTGCTTCGCTTTCCTGAGGTTCGAAGATGGCTTGATCGATATTAACCAGTCGGGTGACGTAACCGGCGATCTTGTTCCTCAGCTTCTTGGAAACGTCGAGGTTGATCTCCTTCAGGAACTGCTTGTTCTCCTCGAAGACCAAGCTGAAGCTCTTGGGGTACTTGTCCAGCAGCTCGATAGAGATGCGCTTCACCATCTCCGTCCTTACCTTGCCCATCGTATCACCCATTTTATGCGAGACAGAGTCCCAGTGCAGATATTGGACTTTGTCAGTCTATTAAAACATTCCTTTTTTATTCCACCTTCTGCCCTCCGGCTGATACGCTACCTGATATCGGCCGGATCTGAGAGTTGAGGGGGTTCTAATTGCTTCTGACCTGATTCATTTGGCTATCCCACTGAGTTTTTTGACCCTTCTCCCCTTACTCTTCGCTGGATCATATCACTTTGCGAAACAGGCTCGAAGACGCTTCTCTTACCTGAAAAAGACGCAAGTATTAAATATTCTTCGATAAGAGAAGTTAAAAAGAGGGGAGACTGGATTGTCGAACGAGATCAAGGTAGCGCCCATGCACAAGCTGATCAAAAGGGCGGGTGCCACGAGGGTGAGTGAGGAGAGCGCCCTCGCGATGGGCAAGGCCCTCGAGGAGATCGGCCTGAAGGTGGCGAGGGAGGCCATCGACTACGCGAGGCACGCCGGGCGCAAGACCGTGAAGGCGAGGGACATAGAGATCGCCGCCCAGAAGGTCCTCGGGCGATAGGGTAATATACATCGCGCTGGGCGCTATTGTTGAGTTAGTATGCGCCTTCTTGAATGCGACGTAGTGGTGGTCGGCGCAGGGCCCGCGGGTAGCATGGCGGCCAAGGCCGCCGCGGAGGGGGGGGCCGACGTATTTCTGCTGGAGGAGCATCCTCAGGTCGGATACCCCATCTACTGTGCGGAGGGGTTGAGCCTCAACGGCATCAGGGACGCTGGATTGAGGCCTGAACCGCCGTTGGTCTCTCAGGAGATCACCAAGGCCCGGGTCTATGCCCCTGACAGGAATTTTATCGACCTGACGAGTAGCCAGTGGAATGGCTACAACCTGAATAGGGAGTTTTTCGATCGAGCCGTCGCCGAGAACGCCGTGGAGAGCGGTGCGGAGCTCATGACGAGTACCGTCGCCACTCGAGTCCTCAAGGAGGGGGGCAGGGTTAGCGGCGTCCAGGCCGTGAGCGAGGGGGAGCCCCTCAAAATAGAGGCCAAGGTCGTGATAGGCGCTGATGGGCACGCCTCCGTCATCAGGAGGACGGCCGGCCTGGGCAGGTGGTTCCCCGATGTCTGCACGTGCGCCCAGTACAGGCTTGGAGGCCTGAAACTAGCGGAGCCCGAGATAAACGAGTTCTATCTGGGCTCAGAGGTCTCACCGGGAGGCTATGCCTGGGTTTTCCCCAAGTCGGAGGATGTGGCGAACGTGGGGCTTGGGGTGAGGAGGATTCACACCAGGCCTCCTATATATTATCTCAAGAGGTTTGTTGACTCGGACCCCCGCTTCAGCGACGCCAAGATACTCATGGTCAACGGCGGTATAACCCCCGTCTCCGGCGTCATAGAGAAGGCTGTTGGCGACGGTGTCATGCTGACCGGCGATGCCGCTGGTCAGCTAATCGCCATGACGGGCGCGGGTATCCACTCGGGGCTGGTCTCGGGGGGGATGGCTGGGGAGGTCGCTGCGAAGGCGGTCTCGGAGGGGGACACGTCCTCGTCCAGGCTCTCGGAGTACGAGAGGCTCTTCGATGTGTACTGGGGTAAGCGCATCAGGGACAGCCGCAGGGTGGTGGAGATGCTGGACAGGTTCAGCGACGAGGACTTCAACACTCTGGCCACAGTGATCACGAAGGAGGACATCATATCGCTGGCCAACGGTGAGGGCGTGAAGAGGACTCTGACGAGGATCGTGGCGAGGGCGCCCGGGAAGATAATCAGGCTGTTGTCCTCGTATCTACATGGATGAAGGGGTCACGAATAGTATATTTCAACCTGTTTGTACCTGAGAGTGCTTGATCTCCGGTTCTCTGGAAAACCTTTATATTTTGACCTTAGTTGAGTTTTGTAGTTAAAATCAGAATTGGAGGCAAATGAATTGGCATACTTGACGGGCAGACCTGTCCTGATATTGAAGGAGGGGACGGAGCGTAGCCGCGGTCGCGACGCTCGCAGGTCTAACATGATGGCGGCCCAGATCATCTCCGAGGTCCTCAAGACGACTCTGGGGCCGAGGGGGATGGACAAGATGCTCATCGACAGCCTGGGGGACATAACCATCACGAACGATGGTGCCACGGTCCTCGACGAGATCGATGTGCAGCACCCGGCCGCGAAGATGATGATCGAGGTCGCCAAGACCCAGGACGACGAGGTGGGCGATGGAACCACCACCGCCGTCATCCTGGCGGGGGAGCTGCTGAAGAAGGCGGGCGACCTGCTGGATCAGGAGATCCACCCATCGATAATCATAGCTGGGTACCAGAAGGCCTCGGAGAAGGCCCTAGAGAAATTGAGGGAGCTGGCGATGGACGTCGACATGGACGACCGCGACACCCTCATGAAGCTCGCTATGACCTCGATGCGGAGCAAGACTGTGGCCCAGTCCAGCGAGCACCTCTCGGCGCTGGTAATAGACGCGATCAGGCAGATAGTCGAGCAGAGGGATGGCGAGGTCATAGCCGACGTCGACAACGTCCAGATAGTGAAGAAGGAGGGGAAGAGCCTGGCTGAGACCGAGCTCATCA
>Ga0209427_10004764_pt1 | contig 15634 bp, 22 predicted proteins | sample DeeMarSWOR136_30_FD_187465 | JGI IMG/M metagenome (GOLD analysis project Ga0209427, IMG submission 187465) | Marine sediment microbial communities from White Oak River estuary, North Carolina - WOR-1-36_30 (SPAdes) (version 2) | ecosystem: Environmental > Aquatic > Marine > Intertidal zone >...
CAGGAAGTAGAACTATCACAGATTTAAAAATAATACCTATTGTAGTTCTTCATTTTAAAAATACATTTCATATAGATTTACAGGATGGGCAACATGAAATAGTTTCTGGAGGGGCTAAAGGAGTGGATGAATCAGGAGAAAAATGGGCTAAAATTGTTGGAAATAAAATAACTACATTTCCTGCTAATTGGCAAAAATATGGTAAAAAAGCAGGTTATATTCGCAATTATCAAATGGCTGATTATGCAGATGCGTTAATAGCGATTTGGGATGGTAAAAGCAAAGGAACAAAGCATATGATAGATATTGCTATAGAAAAGGAATTAATGGTATTTGTCCATGAAGTATAAAAATTGAAAAAATGATAAGAAATAAATATCTGGATAAAATTAATAAAATTCATCGCACCATTATAAGAAATTGTATGGTTCATATTAGCAGATTAAATGTTAGAATAATAGATTTGGACATAGAATCTTCTGATAAATGTATCCAATGTCAAAGAAAATTGCCTAATAAAAAGTTTAAAACCACAAATGGATGTCTTTGGTGCGATAATAAATATTATAGAGAAAAGGAGAAAAAAAGTGGACAATAGTAACATATTTAAAGTATGGGGAGAACGTAGACGAATTCACTTAGATTCTAGAAATGAAATAGATTTATTATATTTAAATAAAGATTGTTTTTGTTCCACTCACACGCATAAAGATAAAATAAATAAATTTATTGTTATAGAGGGTAAAGTAAAAATACAGACTGAGTTTGGACAGCGAGTATTGGAAAAAAATGAAATATGGGAAGTTAGACCCCCACTCAAACATAGATTTATTGCATTAGAAGATTCTACCATGATTGAATTTGCTTATGTCGAAAAGAACAAGATTATTAGCCCCGATGATATTAATAGAATTTCTCAAGGGGGAAAAATAATTGATAAAGTTGAGTATACTTTAGAGGAATTAAGAAAAAGAGGATTATTAGATTTATGAAGTTTATAAGTCCAGATAGCAAAGTTGGTTATATTAGGGCAATAGATAGTTTTCTAGACATAGAGTATAGTGATAATTTCGACTATATTAAAAATTCTAACAAAATTTTATTAGTCTGGAATTATTACGCTTGCCATGTAAGTAAAGAAGAGAGATGGAAATTAAATAATAAAATTTGGAATTGGTATAGGCAGAATAATAAATTATCTTATTGTATGGAAAGAGGAGCATTACCTAATACAGTATTTATAGATGGAAATGGATTTAATGTAGATAGTTCCTCTTATAATGAAAATAATTGGAATCATATCTTAAAGGAAGAGGAATATTTTCAAGCAGAGCATTTTATTAAAACTTTTACAGAAGATGCCAGTTCTTTAGAAAAACAACAAACCCAAAGGATTAGTAAAGAAAATTTTTACGAAAAATTAAATTTAGACAATCGAATTAAGGTCTTTGTTCCTTTGCAAGTTCCTTGGGATAGTACCATTTTATTGTGGTCTGATTGGGTTAAAGGAGTTGAAAAGTTTATTAAAATTGTTGACGCTTTATCTAAAGAAAATAAAGATATATTATTTTTAATGAAAGCCCATCCATTAGGAAATTTGGGGATACCTAATAGAGAGAATACTAGAAATTTATGGGATTATCATTATAAAGATTGTATTAAATACTCGGACAAAGTTCTATGTATTAACTCAGGGCTTGGGCTACAGTCTATGATGTGGAAAAAACCTACTATTGTAGTGGGGAAAACATTTTATCAATTCAAAGATATAAACTATAAAGCCAATGATGAATATGAAATAATTAAATTAATAAAGACTGCCAAAGCACCTAATTTTGACAAAGTAAGGCGATTTATCTATTTTCTAATGTTTAAATTTTATAGTGATTGTGATACTAAAAAAATTGTTTTTAAAAACGTGAGGTTATATCCAAACATATGAATATAAATTTTCCACTAGCACAATCAGGATTTGAACCTCCTTTATTTAAAAATACTGCAAAATGGGATGGGAGGTTATCGGGTATTCAAGATTTAGAAAATTCTTTTAAAGTTTTATATCGAACTTTGCAGATTCTCGGACATGACATAAATCAGACCGAAGAACCAGATATAATATTTCATTGGTGTGGAAAAGGTCTTAATTATAAATCTAATTCAAAGTTAATTATTTTAGAACATGGGTGGATTCCTAGATGGAGTTATCAGATGAGTAATTTAGGAACTAATTCACAAGGACACTATGCCACTGCTCACATTCCTAATACCTATTTAGGAATGTCTAAAGAAAAAATTATGAAAACAATGAATTCATATTTAATAAATTTACAGAATATTTATAAATTAAATTTAGAAAGATTTGATGTAACTTATCCATTTATATTAGTGCCTTTTCAATTAGCGACTGATATTAATTTAAAACAATCGAATACTGAATTTGCTAAATACTATAAAACTTCTAATTTAGAATTTGCTCAAGCACTAATAGATTATATTTATAGTTTTAATTTACCTTATCATATTATATTTAAACAACACCCCACAGATTCTACAGATTTAACTAAATTAAAAATTCGAGCAATAGATTTGCTTATTAGTGCATCTGATAAAATTTCTGTTCATTCATTATTTGCAACTGGACAATGTAAATTAACTATTGGTATAAATTCTAATACTCTACACGAAGCATTGATTTGGCGAATTCCAGTTATAGCATTAGGAGATTTAATTTGGCATAAAGATATAAAAAATAGACCATTAGAAAAAGATGTAAATAAATTTAAAGAAGCTATACAAGAGTACAGTGGATTAGATTCAAAAGTTTATTATTATCTTTATCATATAATTAGAAATCAGTGGTTTTTATCCGATTTTCAAAATCCTCTAATTGTTCAAAGAATTTTAGACACTTGTGGAACTTGTGAAGCATATCAAACAAGGAAGGAACTATCACTATGAAAAAAATTAAATTATACATGGTAACTTATAATAATGAAGAGAATTTAAATCTAACTCTTCATAGTCTTTTTTTAAATACTAAAATCCCTATTGAAATTTATGTAATAAATAATCATAGTAAATTTAGATTATTCAAAATATTTGAGCCTTTTGTTACAAAAGTTTTGCACAATGTTCTTAGACCTGATTTCTCTACAGGACACCTATCTCGTAGCTGGAATCAAGCGTTAATTCTTGGCTTTGAAAATTTAAAAGAACCCAAAGCCGATATTGTAATAGGTTGTCAAGAAGATACTATATTTTATCCTTCTTGGTTAGAAAATTTATTAAAACTTCATGAAAAATATTCGTTTATTACCTATGGTTGGGGAGATAATTTTATGAGTTGGACACCCGAAGCAGTTAAAAGAATTGGACTGTGGGATGAATCATTTCAAATGTCTGGACATACTTCTGATTATTTTTTAAGGGCGTTACTGTATAATAAGGAAAAATCATCTATAAATGACTATCATCACAGTAGACTTTTAAATATAGAAAAAATAAAAATAGCGGATAGGCTCGGAGAGATTAAAGAACACCAAGCCGAAAGAAAATTCAATGCCCCTTATGGAAAACAAATGATTGAACATAAATGGGAAGAATTGAAATATTGCTCTCCAATGATAGACCGTTGGGAATCTGAATTTATAGAATATGCTCCAAAAATAAAACAAAAATGTTCTAATAGAATTATATATCCATATTTTGAAAAAGATGTTGAAACTTTAAAGGAACAGAAATATGTATAAAGTAAAGATATATGAAGATTTATTGCAAAAGGGATATTTTTGGTATTTAAAAAGGTCTCTACTTGTTTTAGCAGATAGAGAAACTATTGCCTTAAAAGTGATTGGTAAAGCTCCATTTGTTGACAGACATAGGGCAATTATATATGTAAATGGATTTCCTCTTTTAATAGATATTGTTGACAGTTCGAAATTGCCCCCTATTGAATATTTTTCAAAATTTAATGATTTTAGAATATTGAAAGCTAATTTATCTATAGAAAACAGACCTGACAACTGGAATCCTAAAATAGTAGATAAAATAAAACCTTATATTATAGGTAGAACTATGGGAATGTATTATGAAGTTGATGAACTTAAAATGTATCATAGTTTTAAAATTTCTAAATATAAAGTTATATCCTATTCTGGTGCAGGAGTTTATAAAACTCCTACAGAAAATAGATTAAAAGTTTATGACTTATTTGAAAAAGTGTTTAAAGAAAAAGCTTTATTAATATTTAGAGACAGACCACATTTTAAATCAGAAGAAAAAAATAAATTTTTGAAATTTAATGATTACTTAAAAAAATATAGAAAACCTACTAATATGCCCAACATTTCAGGGCTTAAAGATTATTTTAATTTTCTAGCCGATGGAGAATTCTCTATAAATTTTGCAGGGGTTTCTAAGAGTAATCCATTTAGATGTGTAGATTCAATATTAGTAAATAAGTGTGTAATATCTACTAAAATATACGTTGATATTTGGAAAGATTTTCCATGTGTTATGCTCCCCATATGCGGATATGATGGAACAGGAGATTGGGATAAAGCTAGAGAAATATTGCAAAATCTGGATAAGATAAATCAAGATGAATTAAAAAGAAAAGCAAGGAACTGGTATGACAAATATCTTTCTCCTGAAGGAATGTGGAAAAATCAAATTCTAAAGGCATTAGAATGTTAAAAGGTCAATCACAATTTAAACTGGAATTAATTAAAAATGCAGAAGGATTCTTTATGAAAAAATCTAGTAAAAATGGACTTTATGCTCCAAGATTATTGGCTCAATGTAAAAAGCAAATTGAATTTCGTAATGCAATACTTAATGATTGCAAAATGAAGTCTCTATTTGAAATTCCTGAAGTATTAGAACAGGGGTTTAATTACTTTTTAATGCCTTTTTATAGGGGTAAGTCTGTATTGGATATATTTGAAAAGGGAGATATTAGTTTTTTAAATGAAATGGTAAATAAGATTTTTTTATTTATTGATTGGGAATTTAAAAAATGTATTTATACTAAAGATGTTAAGCGAGATATATTAGAGAAATTAAACTCCCTTATGAAGAAAATTTATGATATGAGGATATTGAATATTATAGAAAGTCTTATAAAAATAGTTGACAACTCGAAACTAATCATAGTTCCTGTTGGAGTATGTCATGGAGATTTTACGTTATCAAATTTTATCTTTTCAAATAAAATAATTTTAATTGATTTTTTAGATTCTTTTGTGGAAAGCCCAATTCAGGATATTGCTAAATTACTGCAAGAATTAAAATTACGATGGACATTAAAAATGAGCCAAACTAAAAGAGACGTTACTAAAATTAAAATAAGTTATGAACACTTATCTCATCTAATAGAACAAAAGATAGATTGTGAATTTTATAAATACTTAGCAATTATTAATTTATTTTATAAGATTACTCTATTGAGAATAGTTCCGTATTTATCAGAAAATTCTCCCCACGTTGAGGAGATAATAAAGAAATTGGAGGAATAATATGAAGAGCTTGATTTTACCAGTTGCAGGACAATCTTCTAGATTTCCCAATAATAGACCTAAATTTTTATTAACTCACCCTAACGGTAATTTAATGATTACCGAAGCTATAAGGGGATTAAATCCCAATCAATTTGATTATATAATTATAATTGGATTAATGAAAGATAATTCTCGATATGATTGGCATGAGGCAATTATAAAAGAATTTTCTAAAGAATTAAAAATTTCTTCCACTAAATTAATTACTTGTGCAATTCAGCCTACTAGAAATCAACCAGAAACAGTTTACATGGCATTACACACTATTAAAAATAGAATTCATCTAGATTTTGATGGAGGAATATTAATAAAAGATTGCGATAATTATTTTGAATTAAATAGTAATTATGAAAGTAATTTTGTAGCTGTAGGAGACTTAAATAAATTAACAAATATTAATGCTTCTAATAAAAGTTATGTTAACATCGGGAATAAAAATACTATTGTTAATATTATCGAAAAGGAAGTAATAGGTAATTTATTTTGCTGTGGAGGATATTATTTTGAAGATGTAAAGGATTTTATCAAAGTTTATGAATCTTTGTCTGATTATGATAATCTTTATATTTCACATATCATTTACAAAATGATTTTAGAAGGTAAACAATTTTTTACAGAGGAAGTTGAAGAATATATAGATTGGGGGACTTTAGCAGATTGGATAGAATATAAAGACCAATTTGCAACTATTTTTGTAGATTTGGACGGTACATTAGTTGAAGGTTCAAGTAGACATTTTTCTCCAAAATGGGGAGAAACTAAAGCTATTAAGGAAAATACAGAGATTATTAATAAGCTATACGATAGTGGCAAAGTACATATTATTATTACTACTGCTAGATTAGAGGAATTTAAAGAGACTACTATTATCCAGTTAAAACGATTAAATATAAAATATCATAGGCTTATCATGGGGCTACCTTATTCTAAAAGAATATTAATTAACGATTATTCTAATGGCAATCCTTATCCTGCGTCAATTGCCATTAACTTAGACCGCAATTCACCTAACTTATCAAAATTGTTAAAAAGAATAAAATGAATATATTAGATTTAATTAAAAAACGTAGGAGTATTAGAAAATTTAAAAATATTCCTATTCTAAATAAAGATATTATAGATTTAATAGAATCAGGAATATATGCCCCTAGTGGTTCTAATACTCAATGTTATCGCTTTATCATCATAGAGAATAAAGAGGATATTAAATTTTTAGCAAAGAGTAAGCTTTGGACTATTGCTAATGCACCTTTAGTAATTATGGTAGTTGCTAATCTATTAGGTTGCCCTTATTTATATGGAAAAAGAAGTTCAGAATTTGATAAACTTCCTTATCAAGACTGTGCTATGGCTATGCAAAATATTTGTTTAGTAGCAGAAAGCAAGAAATTGGGGAGTTGTGTAATTCATTTGAGTAAAAACATTTCAAATGCAATTGAGATACAAAAACATTTCAAATTAGAACCGTATCATGAACTAATGGGCTTAGTTCTTATCGGTTATCCAGACGAAGTAGTAGATTATAAAACTGTTACTCATGCTGGTAGACCTATAAAGAGAAATGAAATTGCTGATTATATATTAGAGTGGAGGTAAAATATGAGTGAACAAAATAAATTACAACCAAAAAATCTAAAATCAGGCGAAAGATGTGTTACAAATAATTATGCTACTGCTTCTTGGTGGTGGTTATGTCGCTATGTAGGGGATTTACAGTATATTGAACCTACTGATAAGGTAATAGACGTAGGCTGTGGATGTGGTATAGGAACTTCTATTTTAGCTGAAAAGGCAAATTTAATAGTTGGGATAGATGATAGTGCCGAAGCTATTGAATATGCTAAACAATATTGGCAAAGACCAAATATTTACTATTTTAAAAAAGATTGTTTTGAAATGAAAGATACTTATGATGTGGTAATCGCTCACGAATTAATTGAGCATGTACGAGATGTTCCGCAATTATTTGATTTGTGGGGTAAACTTACAAGAAAATATATTATTTTTACTACCCCTTTAGATACTGAGCAGATTAAAAATAGGTATCATTGGAAACATTATTCTCCTCAAGAATTAGAAGGATTTTTAAATAAAAATGGATTTGATTTAATTTTAAAGAAGTTTATGGGTTTACCTTATTATATAGGGAGAAAAGCATGAAAATAGTTATAACTGGAGGATATGGCAATTATAATCTAGGGGACGATGCTCAGTTATTTAATAATGTTCGTTTATTAAAAGAAGCAGGACATTCTGATATAACTATTTTATCAAAATATGATTATATTGAAAAACTATGTAATTGTAAAATAGAAAAGGATTTTAACCGCATATATACTAAAAGCGATAACGATTATCTTAAAAATCGTGAACATGACATTCTTAGCGTATGTCTCAATTATAATCATATACAACATCATTTAACTCAAATAGAAAAAAATATAATTGAAACTATAAAAAACTCTGATATATTATTTATCTCTGGCAGTGGCACCATAAATACAAGGCATTTATTTGGTTTATATCGAGCCTTAACCCCAATTAAAATAGCTAAAATTTTTAATAAAAAGGTAATTCTTTCGGGACAGGGAGTATTACCCATGAACAATGATACATGGGAAAAATATATATCAAATGTTTTAAATAAGGCAGACGCTATTTATACTAGGGACTTTGAACTTGGCAAAAAAGAATTAGATAGGATTGGAGTAAAAAGTAAAGTAATTTTAGGAGTTGATGATGCTTTTACGTTGCCTAACAATAATAACAATTCTTCATATGCGTTAGACAACGCAATAGGAATAAACATTTCTTCATTTATTACTCCAGATTTATACGATATTTTTTATACTTTGGCGAACAGGTTGAAAAATTTAGGATATTGTCCAATTTTCAATTATTTTTCAATGCCAGATGCGGAACATGCCGAAAAGTGCAGTAAAAAAGAATTTAGTGTACTCGGATTTTCCAATCCAGAAGAGGCTATAAATTTTTATAGTCAATTAAAAGCCTCTATCGGTATGAGGTATCATTCAGCAATATTTAGTTTGGGACAAAAAATACCCCATGTAAACATATATTCTAATGAATATCAGCGATTAAAAATAAAAGCCATAGAAGGCGAGACCAATATTCAATGCTTTGGTTTAGATAAAAAAAATATAGATAAGGCTGAAGAATATGTATTAAATGCAATTAAATATCAGAAATCTCAGATAGAATCTTTTCATAGTAATTGGACTGAAAAAGCAAATTTAGCTATAAAGGAAATTGAATGAAAGATATAACCGTATTTTTAATAACTTGCGGAAATAATCCAAATTACCATTATTGTCTAGAGGCTCTGAAAAAGCAGACAATTGAATTTAAATTGGATATTATTAAAGATATTAGTCCAATGTCAAAAGCCTTTCAAGAGATGCTCAACAGATGTACTACTAAATATTATATAGAAGTAGATGAGGATATGATACTCAATTCAAACGCCATTGAAATTCTCTATAATGCTATAATTAACATAGACGAGAAACGTCCTATGGTATGTTACCAGTTATTAGATGTTCACATATCATTTCCCATATATGGAGTAAAGATATATAGATATGAAGATTTTAAAAAATATCCTTATAACTTGAATCATCCTTCTTGTGAAAAAGACCAATTAGACAGAATGACAAAAGATGGATATATTTTTGATGAGAGAGACGCTAAAGAAGGACATGGATTAGTTCCTATAGTAGTAGGAAAGCATAGTCCTTATTGGACACCTGAATTAATATTTAATAGATATTATAATCTATGGCAAAAATATAAGATTTATGGATATACTTGGATAAGTAGGCTTCCCAATAAGCTGTTAAAGATTTATTTAAAAGACCCTAATGAAATAAATTTATACGCTCTCTTAGGTTTAATTGCAGGGGCGTTATCAAAAGAAGATATTGAAACTGAAAAAAATTATATTTTAAAGAATGATTATTTTTTAAAATTAAAGGATATTTTTAAATGAAAATATTAATCAAATCAAGCCTAGAGACTTATATGGTATTAAATAAAAAAGACTATCTATGGCACTCTTGTTGTTATTATCCGTTTTTATTTTATGAGTGTTTTAGGAGTTTAGGACACGATGTTAAATTTTATGGGGATATTTCTATAGAGGGGTTGATTACCAATGAACTTACTGAATATGATTTAATATTTTGGTGTGAAATTCCTAGTTTTGGATGGAAAAAAGAAGAATCTTTAAAAGTATTATCAACATTTAAAGGAAAAAATGCGTTTTATATCCCCACTTGCTATGATTTAGAGGAAGGGAAAAAATACTTTGATTATATTTTTGTAGCAGAATGTAAAGAATATAAGGATTATTATATAAAAGAAATTCCTAATGCAGTGGTAGAGATAATCCCTTGGATTTCTCCTTCATTTGAGTTTATAGATAGAGTTCAAACAAATCCATATAAGGATAATGGATTTAAAGTAATTTATACAGGTATAATCAAAAGTAGATATTTAAGAATTTTAAATTATTTGGCAGAGATGGGAGAGAATATTTATTTAGGCGGAACTTATTTTAAAAAAGGCGAAACTTTGGTTAGAGCATTTACTAAGGAAGAGATTGAAGGAGTTGTTCATCCTAAAATAAAACTCATAACCTCTGACGCTACTTTTACATATGGTTATCATTTTAACTGGCTAAAATATGCAGATGTGGGAATAAATTTTTATCCTGCATATGAAGCAGGGGCGGTAAGTTCTAAGATAACGGATTATTTAGTATCTGGTTTACCTGTGATTTCGGAATATCCTGCACCCAATAATTTTAGATTATTGGATTTAAATGCTGGACAGATAACCGAATGGAATAGTCCACAAAAACTATATGATACCATTCAAAAAGAAAAACAAATAAAACGAAATAGGGATAATATACTTAAAAAAGCTAGGGATTTATTTAATCCTTTAGAAGTTTGTAAAAAAATAATTAAGGTAGTTTCATGAAAAGAAAATTAAAAATATGTAAAATAATAGACCAATATGGATGGGCATATTATTTTACTAGCCTTGAACAACAAAGATACTCTATACATGACATAGATATTGTTAGAGTTGCCGATATAGGGGAAAATACTTTTAGAGAACTGGATACTGATATTTTATATATTCCAAGTCCAGATATTGTAGGGGCTAAGACATTGGAAAAAATAGAAACCCAATGGGTTAAAAATTCGGATAAGAATATTAAAATAATAGGGGCGTATTCTGCCGAAATACCTATGAATCATTTTAAAACCGACTTAATTATATCAATCTCTGCCAGATATTATAGTGAGTTAAAGAAAAGAAATCCAGATAAACTCGTTATATTTATTCCAGAAGGAGTAGATACCAATTATTTTACTCCAGAATGGCTAGAAGGGGAATTAAAAGTTGGTTGGGCAGGTAGTTATAAGAGACCTTTAAAAAGAACATATTTATTGGATTTATTAGACTATCCTGTAAAGATTCAATGTGATAGAGAATTTTTTGAAGGAAAGACATTAGAACCTATGAAAGAGTTTTATCACTCCATAAATTGTTTAGTGTTGACAAGCTTAACGGAATGTATGCCAAGAGTTGTTTTGGAAGCTATGGCATGTGGATTGCCTATAATATCTACAGATGTAGGGTCTATTCGCATGCTTTTGGATAAGGATTGGATAGTTCCTGTTAATCCAGATACTAAGGTAGTAGAAGAAATTAATAAAAAGCTATATTTATTAGGAAAATATCCTGCACTGAGAAAAGAAGTAGGGGAAAGAAATAGAAAGCAAGTTGAAAGATATTTTAGTTGGGAAAATAATCAAATATTATGGGATAACACTTTCAGTGCATTATATTATGAAAACTATAGTGAGATTATAACTTTAGCAGAAGAATTTTATAGTCCATTTGAAAAGGATTTTCCAACTATAATAGAAAGAAAAACTATAAATGAATTCTTGTTAGAATTGATTTGGAGAGGAGTTCTCTTTTGGGTAGAGGGAGACGCTTGTTTAGATACTATATGTTTTCAACGAATAGGTGAACATAGACAGGTTTTAGAGATAGGCGTAAAGAATAAAAAAGATAAAGAATATATCGAATATTTTGCTAAGATGTATCAGTTAAATTTTGAGATAAAAATTAAGGTATCTCCATCCCAAATGATAAAATTAATGCCCTTAAATAAAAAAACAGTGGGAGTTCCATTTCCTGTAGTAAATTATTTAATAGATAGGTATGGACAAAGAGTGAGAGAAACTCTTAAAAAATTGAATAAATTATGAATATAGGAATTATTTATACAACTTTTTTACGAGACGAATTAATGTATAGAACTATTCAGTCTATACTAGATAATTGGAACAAAGATTATATGTTATTTGTAGGTAATCAAAGTTTTAAGGATAGTGATAATACAGACGGATTTCGCGAATTGCATGATAATATAAAAAACCCCCATTATCACCCCATAGAATATTTTAATCTTCCTTATGATTGTGGGCTGAGTTTTGCTCGAAATTTTTTAGTAAAAAGAGCTTATGAACAGGGATTTAAATATTGTTTAATCACCGCAGATAGCATTGAATTTACTTCAAACTATAATTTTGAGCCTATTATCGAGTTTCTAGAGCAAAATAATAAAAGAGCCATTGTAGGCTTTGATTTAAGGGGAAGAGTATATTGGACTTGTGATATGAAATTAATTCCTGACAAGCATTTTTTATTAGATATGCCACAAAGAGAGCCTATACTATATAGAGATATTAAATTTCAATCTTGTAATGTTACTAAAAACTTTTTTTTGGCTAAAACAGAAGCATTAGTAAATATAGGGTGGGATAATAATTTAAAGTTATCGGAACATGAAGATTTTGCTTATAGAGTAAAACAAGCGGATTACGAATGGTTTTATACTAACATAGTTAGTGCAAATTATATAGACAACAAACCTTTAGAATATATGCAATTACGTCAAAGAATGTCTAATGAATTTAGAGAAATTTTAAAAAAGAAATATAATATAAGCGGATGGGTACAATATACCGATGCTTTAAGAAAACAATTTGATAAATGGAGAAAACCCAATGACTAAACGACAACAATCTATATATAACCAATTATATGAAAGAATGAAATCAGTTTGTAAAACATTTAAAATGCCTATGGCAAGACTTAAACAAGACAATAGATTGGGAGTTGGAGGTAGGTACTATGCTTATGAATGGATTATTAAATATAATTTAAAAAAATGTACTGATACAGAAGATAATAATATAAGCTATATTTTTATTTATGTTTGTCTTTATCATGAATTAGGGCATCATAGATGTTATACTCGTTATAAACATAATACACAACATTCCAGAGAAAGACAAGAAATTCATGCTGAATTATTTAATTTAAGATGTTTAAAAAAATATCATGATAAAGCTATCGTAAATTATTATATAAGGTGGGTAAAAACATCTTGGCTTCCTTGGCTCAAAGAAGAATATCCAATTCATTATAAAGCATTTTCCAAAATAAAGGAATATAAAGATGAAAATTGTGGAAGAAAATTACCACCAACCGAGGAGGAAAGGAGGAAGGGATGAAAAAGTGGTTTCATAAGATAGAAATTAGCGTTACTGAACTACAAGATGAATTAAATGCCTTTTCTGAACAGGGATATGAAATATATAAGTTGTGGAAAGGGGCAAGACATGGAACTTATGAGATTATAGCTTATAAAAATAACCCCAAACAAAGCGAGGAGGAGAAATGAAGTTAGAACAACAAGTAGTCAGTTTAGAGTTGGCTAAGCAGTTGAAAGAGCTTGGGGTGAAGCAGGAGAGTTTGTGGTGGTGGAGATTATATTCTGACGGAACAGGGGGAATGGATTGGCATTTAGAATTATACAACAATAAGGATAAAGACAAAGCTTATGACGAAATCTCCGCCTACACCGTTGCAGAGTTGGGGGAGATGTTGCCATATAAATTAGATGACTATTGGTATTCAGCAAACAATGGAAGTAAGGAACTGTGGTGTTGTTGGAATAAACATAGTGTTTATAATCACGCTTGGGAAGATACTTCTAATGCTAATACCGAAGCTAACGCCAGAGCTAAAATGCTTATCTGGTTAATAGAGAATGGTATAAACATATTGATTAACCCCAAACAAAGCGAGGAGCGATGACTAACCCGAAGAAGCGGAAGAAAAGTTTAGATAAGATTGGTTTTTATACGCTATCAGATAAAAGAGCTAAGTCATCATCTTTTTGTTCTCCCTTAATGCGAGGAGAGCTGCTCCTGACCGATAAATGTAATTTAAGCTGTTCATATTGTCGAGGAATGAAAGATGAGTTACAGGGAGAAATGAGCTTGCCTTTTGCTCAATATGTTTTGCAAACTTGGATTGATGAAGGGTTACAAAACGTACGGTTTAGTGGCGGAGAACCTACTCTTTATCCGCATTTGGAATCCTTGGTTAAAGGGTGCCATAATAGCGGAGTGAAACGAATCGCCATCTCTACTAATGGAACCCAACCCTTAGATTTCTATAAGAGATTGGTGGATTGTGGGGTAAACGATTTCTCCATTTCTTTGGACGGGGGGTGTTGTTCTGTAAATCAGATAATGAATGGAGGGAACAATACATTCTCTCAAGTATCACAAAACATAAAATATCTTTCTTGGTATAACTATGTAACAGTAGGGGTGGTATTTAATGAACTAAACGTTGGAGAGGCAATAGAAACAATAAAATATATTGATAGTTTAAATCCAGCAGATATAAGGATTATTAGTTCTGCACAATACAACAAAGCACTGAATAATCTTATTAATTTGCCCGCTGATATTTTGAACAGACACCCGATATTAAAATATCGAATTAACAATTACAAGGGTAAAAGAAATGTTAGAGGAATAAGGGAGGGCGATACCAATAAATGCTATTTGGTAAAAGATGATGTTGCTGTGGCAGGAAAGTATCATTTCCCTTGCATTATTTATCTAAGAGAAGGTGGATTTCCCATTGGAATAATGAACGAAGATTTTAGAAAGGAACGGAAGAATTGGTTTAAAACCCATATCACGCATAAAGATGTTATATGTAAACAAAATTGTTTAGATGTTTGTATTGATTACAATAATAAAGTAGACGAGGAGGCAAGCCAATGCCAAATGAAAAGTATAGCATAGAATATCAGAAAGGTTATCAAGATGGGTTCAAAGAAGGGCAAACCCAAATGTTTAAGTTATTTGAGAAACAATTAAGATTAGCATACATGAGTCGTCCTATAGTTATAAAAATATTAGAACACTCGGTCTAAATGCCGATAGGGGAGGGAGATGATGAAGAAAATCGGAATAACATTTTGTCAGAAAGGGATAAAATATCCACATTGTTATGGCTTTATTATATATTTTGGACGCTATAGATTTCATCTTGGTATAGCACCTAAAAATAGTTATTATCGGCAGAAATTTTGGATAAATAAATATCGTGCCGACGATGATTTTAAAGATTTATCCACTAAATTTGTTGTTCATTAATTTAACCACTCACAATGAATGAGGGGGAGAGAAGATGAGTATACTAAAAATAGTCTGTGCTGATATACCTAACACAAAAGCTGTTTTAATTTCAGGAGTAATGAAACGAGGAGAAACTATAGAGGAATTTGTTAATAGGTTGGTAGAAGAAAATAAGGTAGTATTTATTGATTTTGATAAGGAGGAACAATGAACCTAACCGATGAAGTAAAAAGAAAACCACCCTCTAGAGAAAAAGAATATAGAGATAGGTGGTATAAAGATTATATCAAAAGAAGACCATGGGCAAGACACTATAATTGGCTTTCTCTTCGGTGTGATTTTCCTAGTGGAGTATATTACAAAAGAGGAATTAAAAATTGTTTAACATTAAAAGATGTGGAACGTTTTTGGTTTAGAGATAAGGCATATTTGATGAAGCGACCCTCTGTGGACAGGATAGACACTACCCAACACTACACTTTAGATAATACACGATTTATAGAGTTAGATGAAAATAGAAGGCGA
>Ga0209427_10004765_pt1 | contig 15633 bp, 8 predicted proteins | sample DeeMarSWOR136_30_FD_187465 | JGI IMG/M metagenome (GOLD analysis project Ga0209427, IMG submission 187465) | Marine sediment microbial communities from White Oak River estuary, North Carolina - WOR-1-36_30 (SPAdes) (version 2) | ecosystem: Environmental > Aquatic > Marine > Intertidal zone >...
TTCAGCAAATTAGCAGGTTATTAGAAAGAACCGCAGATCATGCAGTTCGAATTGCTAAAAACACTTTATTAGTTGCGGACAAAAATATAGGGAAAGAATTGTTAGATGGTATTTTAAATGCAAGTAATATATCATTACAACTTTTAAACAAGAGTCTAGATGCTTGGCTCCAGAAAAATATTAATTTAGCTAATGAAAACATAGAATTAATAGAGGATTTAATTCAAGCTACTGAAAAAATTAGTCTCAACTCAATAGATAATGCTGAAACTTCAATAGCTATAGGGTATATTGTTGAGAGTATCAGAAGAACGGGTGAATATGCAGGAGATATCTCAGAAATTATAATAAATAATCTAGTTTAGTCTAAGTCAGGTTCTGGCTAGAACATTTAGAGATATTAGTCAAGATGAGCAAAATCTTGCTCACATAATATAGACGAATTAGATGTTCCTAATTCTGAATTGAATAAGCTTATTAATTTGAAGTCTCAAGCGACAAAATTGATAATTAGTGGTAGAGCTAATTTTTTACTAAATCTCACAATTTTTCTGCACTTGTTAGTAGTACCAAGATATAATCTGCAACACCTTCAATTGAGTCAGATATTGCTTCTATAATATCAAAAACGTTCCCCGCTGTAAATATTGTAAAGTAATTCACTGTATAATTAGTTTCTTGAAGATTTTTCCTTAATTTAATATTAAGTAAATCTACCGCATGCTCAAATTGATTTATTTGATTAGCATATTCATTTATTTTTTTTCGGTTTTCCAACAAATCAATAACAATTTTATCTAAATATTGAGCACAATCAACAGTAGTTTTCATCATTTCCAAGATTATATCAATTGTTTCTCTACTACTTTCGTTCCAAAATTTAATTGGAATTGTATTAATTCTACGAGCAACACCCGTACAGCAATTAGCAACGTCATCCATCCTCTTTATTAGATGAGATAAATCTTGTCTAACACTTGGGTTTAATTCACCTCTTGAGATATCTCCTTGGATTTCTCTTCTCAAGTTATCAGCATCTCTTTCTAAAACATCAACTTTATGAAATAATTCATGGGATTTTTTAGTATCTTTTTCATTCAATAAAATCTGTAAACCTACGTCTAAATTCTTTACAGTTTCCTGAACTATCTGAGCATGTTTGACGGATTTTTCCAAAGCATTAACAACTGTTTTTCTTTTCAAAAATTCAATTAATGAACCTATTTAAACCACCATCTTGTTTCAATTCTTATAAAGTCTAATCTATTTTATATAATATATATATTTTTGTATAATTTATTATGATAATCCAAATGAATATAGAATAAAATATAAAGATCCTGCTAAAATAGCAGCCACTGGGAATGTTAGAAACCAATAAAGTCCCATTTTACCCAAACCTTTATAATCTACTTCTTTCTTTTGAGCAATACTTAATCCAATAATACAAAATACTATTACATGAGAGTGACTAATAGGGAGCGCTAGAAGCGTAGCAATCATTAAAATTAGAGCAGAACTTATTTGAATTATGAATCCCTCGCTAGGACGAGTTTCTATCATATGGGAAGCCAAATTTTTAATTACATATCGTGCAGCAAAATAAATACCAAGGAAAGCAAAAATACCACATATAATAGCAAATGTAATGTATTGACCATTACTTATTGAATTATTTTCTCTAAGGCCTAAAAGAATTCCTAAAGCCTCCCCAGAATTAGCACCAACCCAGATTTCAGCAAATAAAACTGCAAAAAACAACAACCATTTAAAAAATTTTTCAGATTTTTCAATCTGTTCTAGACCTCTCAGGCGTGATAAAAATAACTTAACACTTATTTTAAAGAGAATATAGGTTATTAATAAACCAGATAAGGGGGATATAAACCAGCTTAACACTACATCTCTTAATTTATCATAGTTAAATGCGGTATTAAGATCAACTCCACCATGGAAAATTGCATATATTATAACTACTCCAACTATACTCCCAATTAAAGAATGTGTACTACTCAAGGGAATGCCAGCAAAACTACCTACCACTAACCAGATTATACTACTTATCAAGACTGTTAAAAGCATAATATTAGTATATTTTTCTTCTAAGCCTTCACCTAAAAGACTCTTACCTACTGTTTCTGGAACGAAACCTCCGCTAAAAAGAATCATACCACCACCTATTGCGAAGCCCCCTACTATTAGTGCTATTTTAAATTTAAGGATACCAGCACCTACCATGGAAGCAAGAGTTTCATCGTTAGCGCCGATTGAGAAAGCTAATCCCACCGCCATTACTATTAAAACTATGATTAAAATTAAATTAGTATCAGTAGCCATATCATGTCATAAATATATATTTTTAATCAAAAATTAGATATTTTGTTGCTAAAAACTGGATGTATTCCGCAAAGTTTTTAAGGTGATCGGCTAACATCATTATATTTTCTATCAATTCTTTTAGATATAAGAAGGTCCTTGATAAATAATCCATGTCATAATTATAAAGTCGATTCAATATTTGAAATTCTTCTGTTCTCATTTTCCGCCTTTCTTCTTTAACTTCTTCACAGATATCATAAGCCTTACTTAGATCGGTTCCAATTGATTTAACGGCATCAGAGACTTTATTTGAAATTAATTTTAAAGATTTAAGAATACTTTGAATTTGTGATTTGAATTCCTCATCTGGGAAAACGACCCTATATAACATTAGTTTATTTGCCATGAATTCCCCAATATTCTTTATATCATTTATTTTATTAAAAACCTTTAATCTATCTTTTTTAGAAAACATTAATTTCGATTTGAATATTCTAGATTCAAATTTCTTCTTAATTTTAACCTCTGAATCAGTATCAATTACATACTGTAAATTTTTTTCAAAATTATCGAAATTTTCCTGTACAAGAAATTCAATGCCTTCAATTAAAACTATATTTTGCTCGTTAATAACGTCCATAAAGAGTTGAGTTATCTTATCTATACTTAATTTATTAAGGTCTTTCTCATCAATATCTATCATCTAAATCAAAAAGAACTGTTGATTAAACAATTTAACAAATAAATTTTAAGCAGACTACTATATTTATAAAAATAATTTATCTTGTGTTATAATAAATAGTCACACGAATTTTAATTTAATGATTTGATAGTTGTTTGAAAAATAAAATATTATGAATAGATTAAGTTTAGATTCGAATTCTAATATTTTTACTGCCTTTATTAATTTTTTATAATTTCCTAGCTCCTAAATAGAAGTCTATAATTCATTTATTAATCTTTAAATAAAGAGGTATAAATCGAAGAAAGTGTACAAAACCCGATTAAAGAGGCGATTATCGCTTATATTAAGGGATTAATAATAGATCTATAGGTCTATTTTTCATTAAACATGAATTTAAATACAAGTAATTTCATTAATGAATTGAGATGGACAAAGAAATTGCTTATGATATAAGATTAGAGATTTCACGTGATGAAATATTGAAGAAGATATGGATCTCTGAGGAAATTCAGCTTCAACCACTCTCGATGCGTGAAACGATAATTAAAAACCTCAATAAAATAAATTTATAAAATTTGATTTTATATCAAATTATCATTTTATTTATCTGATTTTTCATCTATTGGCCAATTAAGTAAAGATGCAATCAACATTTGTTCATGAAATAACCTGGATCTTCAATAAAATTTAGAAAATAATATTTTAATAATAATTAATTACCCTTCCACTCTGGTTTCTTCTTTTGTATTCTTGCCATTACTCCAGTCATAAAATCTTTTGATGTTAATAATTGGGAGTTTACGAGTCCCTCCATTTCTAACCCGAATTCAAGATGTTTGCCATAAATAGAATCAATTAACCTTTTTCCCATCCCCACAGCAAGGGGAGCGCTCCCAATTAATTCATCCGCGTATTTCTTTACCAATGTGTCTAAACTTTCCCTATCTTTAGCGACACCATTCACAACACCCATTCTAAATGCTTCTATGCCATCAAATGTCCTTCCCGTTAATGCAATATCTTTCGCATGGGATATCCCGCATAATCGAGTAAGTCTGGTTGTTCCTGAAACATCTGGAATTATGCCTACCTTAACTTCTGGCATACTAAAGCTGGCATTCTCTGTGCAAAATCTGAAATCACAGGCAAGAGCTAACTCAAAGCCCATACCTAAGCAAAAACCTTCAATTCTTGCTATAAATGGTTTTTCTATTTTTCCAAGTTTTACAACTAATGGTTGGAATCGAGTATATAAATGATATCGAAAATGGGGTGGTGTATTGAGATCAGCTCCTCGCTCCTCTCCAGAACTATCTTGTCCTGCTAGCGTATTTAGGTCAATTCCCGCACTAAAATAATTTGCTGCTCCTGTAATAATAATAACTCTAGTTTTTGAACGCTCTGCTTTTTCAATCGCGTCTTCTAAAGCATTTATTACTTCCCAATTTAGAGCATTTCTTTTCTCTAAACGGTTCAACTTGATTGTCGTGATTGTTTGTTCTTCATTCTCTTCTATTAATACTACTTTTTTTTCACTCAATATCTTTCACTAATAAATTAGATTCATTTTAATGTGATTAATAAAAGGAATTAAAGAAAAGTGAAATAAAAATATTATTTAGTATTTCAAATTAAATTCAAATCTATTATTAGACAATTATTTATTTATTTGATTTTGTTTATATTGGAGAAATTAACACATCTCTTGGACCAGTTCTTTTTAGATGTATTGCTTCTTCAGGACAATGATGAGCACATACCCCACATCCAATACATTTTTCCTGATCAACGATAGCTTTATTATTCTCAGCGTAGATCGTTTCCATTGGGCACATTTCGAGGCAGGTTGCACATCCTTCGCATAATTCTTCATCTACCTCAGCAACATAAGAAGACATTGTATGCAATGGAGCAATTCCACCCCTATACATCCCTATAATTCCACAACAACACTTACAACAATTACATATTGCTTCTATTCCCCGATTAGTATCTGAATGAACATGGAATACTTTATGGACTAAACCTTGATCTTCAGCTTCTCTAAAGATTTTAATTGCTTCTTCTTTGGAAACTGGGCTCGCAAAGTTCTTCTCAATTGCAAAAACGGCACTTTTATCAAAAAGAAAACAGTTATTTTTCGAAGCTCCCAATTTACATGGATCATTTAAAAGATCTTTATGATGACGACAATAACAGTGAGCTACAGCAATATCATCATATTCTTCAACATATTTTCTAACATCCTCAAAAGGCATTACAGCTTCAGTTCCTACCTCGACTTCCTTTTCGACAGGAAGAGTTCTATCAGTAGGAGGTAAAGTGTTAAATATGTTTATCATTGCTTCACGATTACTCTCATTCATCTTACTCCTTTCAGAAAATAATTTTTGGAACATTTTTGCTAATTTGACGTGTTTTTCATCAGTTTCTCCTCGTAAATTTGTATATTCAAATATACCTGGAAAGGTGCCCATGAGACGGTATATCATTTTTCCAGTGCTCCTACTCTTTGTCCCAATAATTATTCCATTGTACATTAAAGTGTCAAGCATTTTAAGGATGGATTCTTCATCCATATCGGTTCGTTCTTTTATTTGTTCAAGTGACATGGAGGGTTTTGAAAATATTAATAAGAATTCGGCTTGCTCCTCAGTTATTAGTTCTTTTAATAATTCTATTAAACTATCACTAATAGGAACAGGGAAGACGCCTGCTTTAACAATTGTTCCTGCTACTTTATTCCACAATTTTTCAGTCATTATTTTTCTCAATTTAGCATTTTAAAGTTAATTGATTAAAAAATACATGATTTAATTAGATTTTGAGAAAATTTTTTATAGAAAAAGAATCTGAGAAAAAATTCATAAATTTCTTTGACTCTCATAATTTTTTAGAATAGGCATACAAATGAATTATTAATACTAAGACGAGATTAAGGGATCTTTTTTTGATAAGAGAAATTGACGATAGGAAAACAATACTACAGAATTCTATAAAAATTTTAGAAATGATATCAAAAAACCTTAGGAATCAAAATGAAACATCTTCTCTGAGTTATCTACAAACACGAATTAATACTTATAAACAAGAACTCCAAATGCATAAGAAAGAGTTGGTTTAACATACTCTACTCTTTTTTTTAGTTGATATTTTAATCAACTAAAAGAACCAAACTGAAAAATTTTAAATTTTTTGAAAATGTTTAATTCTACATATTTCAAAACCTAAAATTAAATGATGGTGTTTTTACACTGGAATATGCTGAAAGAGTAAAAAGACTGCCTACCTATATTTTTGTTGAGATCGAACAATTAATAGCTAAAGGGAGGAAGAAAGGAATAGATTTTATCCCTTTAGGAATAGGAGATCCTGATTTGAATACTCCTAATTTCATCATAGAAGAGATGATTGAACAAGCAAAAATATCAAGTAATCAAAATTATCCTTCAAGTATGGGAGAAGATTTTTTTAGAGAATCAGTTGCTCGTTGGAATAAAGTGAGATATGGGGTGAATTTAAACCCAGAAAATGAAGTTACACATATTATAGGAGGAAAAGAAGGAGTTGCCAATATAGCACGAGTATTTATAAATCCTGGTGATCTTGTATTATGTCCTAATCCAGGATATCCCGTATATGCAAATGGTGGTACAAAATTATGTGATGGAGAACCATATTTAATGCCACTTAAAAAAGAAAATAATTTTCTTCCAGATTTGGAGGATATTGATGCAGAAATTCTTAAGAAGGCTAAATTAATGTATTTAAACTATCCAAACAATCCTACTGGAGCAGTTACACCCATAGATTTTTTGAAAAAAGTAATAGATTACGCAGAGGATTACAATTTCATTATTATATATGATAATCCATACTCAGAATTTACTTTTGAAGATTATATCGCTCCAAGTATACTTCAGATAAGTAATGAACATGTTGAATTAAATAGTGCTTCTAAAATGTTTAACATGACAGGATTTCGGTGTGGATGGGTTGCTGGAAATGCTGATATTATCAAAGGATTAAGAAAAGTAAAATCTCAAATCGACTCTGGTGGACCAATATTTATTCAAAAGGCTGTAGCTAAAGGGTTGGATTTGTATACTTCCCAAGAAAAGCCAGATGTTATCAGAAAAAATGTAGAAATATATGAAACACGTAGGAATACTCTTGTTAAAGGTCTAAATAAGTTAGGCTGGAAAACGGATTTACCCAAAGCAACCTTTTATATTTGGACTCAAATTCCTGAAAAATTTAGTGAGATGAATTGTATGGATTTTGTCAAAACTTTAATTGATGTTGGTGTAATTGTTACTCCAGGAACAGGATTTGGAGAATATGGAGAAGGTTATGTAAGATTTGCTTTAACTCAACCGATTGAACGGATTATAGAAGCATTAGAAAGAATTAATAAATTGTTAAATTAGAAATTGATAAAAAAAGATCTTTTTATATTTGATATCTGAAAGGGATTCCTATCCAGAAGATTTGGAATATTTTTTCCTGAGATATCCCAATTTTTTTTCATCTTCCGCTTGAAGAGATTCGGCAGATCCATCCAAACCTTTAAGCATCATCATAACTGGAGTTTTCTGGGAATCCCAATCTTTATAATAATCCAATATCAGATCTATTTCATCTGATTCTTTTTCCAGCGTTTTTCACCTCCTTTTATAATTTAGTTCTCCACCGGAAAATAAAATCTTATCCTGGCCAATTTCTAGTAAATTTTATGATATGTGGTATTAAAAGAGAACAAATCAGTAAAAAATACAAGAAAAAGGTCAAGAGGATTTATTCTCTTTTAATAATACTACGGATACATACCGGCTTTACGGATAATGTAAAGCCACACCAATAATCCATAGTATTATGTGAAAAACTCATTAATAAAGTGATGTTTAATGTTATATTTAAACTTTACCCATGTATTTCCCACTTGTCTAATTGGTATAAGCAAAATTAACATGTAAGTATAAATATATTTTTTAGAAAAAAACTAATAATAATTCTTTTAATCGAAATAGCTTTTATTTAAATTGATTCTTTAATAACAAGAAACTCGAAGGTTTTATTATGAATAAGAAGATTGTGTTGGTTGGTGCTGGTTCAGTATCATTTGGTAGTGCCAGTATAAATGATATTTTCTATAGTGATGTTTTAAAAGGTTCAACAGTAGTACTCCATGACATAAACAAAGATAAATTAGAAATGATTTACAACTTAATAATGCTCGAAAATGAACGATTAGGTAATAAGATCAATATTAAACGAACGACAGATAGAACTTCGGCTTTTAAAGAAGCGGATTTTATTATTAATTCTATAGAAGTAGGTGATCGATATAAATTATGGAGACAAGATTATGAAATTCCAAGAAAACACGGCTCATCTCAGATTTTGGGTGAGTGTGGGGGTCCAGGGGGATCATTTCATGCATGGCGGATTATACCACCAATACTAGACATTGTTAAAGATGCTGAAAAGATTTGTCCACATGCTTTTTTTATCAATTTTTCAAATCCACTCTCACGAGTATGCTTAGCGATAAAAAGAAGTGTGGAGGATTTAAAATTTATTGGTTTATGCCATCAAATTGCATTTATGGTACGCTATTTACCAAGGATGTTCAAAGAATCAATAACAGATCTAAGGATTAAAGTAGGGGGACTTAACCATTTTGCATTTATTTTAGGACTTGTTAATTTATCAACAGGGAAAGACTTAATGTCAAAATTTAATAAAAAAGCATTGAATTTTTTCAAGGAACATGAGAATAGGTTTGAATTTTCTACACTTACATTTGAATTATATAGAAGATTTGGCTATTTTCCTTACGTGGGTGATAACCATATAGGAGAGTTCCTACAGATAGGCTCAGAATTTACAGACTCTCAGGATATGGTTGATTGGATAGATGTTAATGATCGAATGGGGAAATTTGTATATGGAAGATTTCAAAAAAATTATAAGCGATTCAAAAGGGATACAAATACAGTGAAAAGTATGCTGTTTGGAAGACCTTCGGGAGAGAGAGCAATTCCAATTATTGAGGCAATAATCAACGATAAAAATTCTTATGAATTTGCTGTAAATATCGCCAATGATGGTATCATTGAAAATCTACCTCAAGATTTAATACTTGAATGCTCGGCTACAGTTAATAAAGAAGGCGTTCATGGAGTTAAGATCGGAAATATACCAAAGAGTATAGCCGCATTATTACGTATTGAAGCCACAATACAAGATTTGTGTGTTGAGGCTGTTTTAACCGGATCTAAAGACCTTGCAATAGCATGTTTGGCTATAGATCCGAATGTAGGTAGTTTTGAAATGGCAGAAAACATGTTTGATGAGATGAGCGAACTACAACGTAAATTTCTACCAAAATTCAAATGATTTGTGGCTTACGAGCAAATTAAAGATAGAGAAACCATTAACTGAATTGTAAATATTATTTAGGATTCTTCATCATTTCCGAAAGTTTTATAAAGATTTGTATCAAATTTTAATAAAAGCCTTTAAACTTCATTTACGCATTAGTAAATAAATTTCATATAAATTTATAAGCTAATGTTTTCACTATATTCAAGGAAGCGGATCCAAACATAATATATAGGGCGATGAAATCAGATCCTAATACCATTTCGGAAGAGAAGTATGAGAAAGCGACAGAACTACTTCAAAAGATATGGTGGTTTTGTTTTTATTTAGTAATTTCACCTTTAACAATAGGAGCTGTTAGTTCTATAATTTTTCTATTATTTGGTCTTAATGTTGTTATTACTATATCCCTTTCAGTAATAACATTCATGTTAGCTTTCCTATTTTTTCTTAAAACTTATGATAAATATAGAGATAAATCTTTTTTTCTAAATAAAGCAAATAACCTTACTGCAAGGATTCACATTACCTATTTAATATCTATTCTCTCTTTCATTGTAACTCCAATTTTTACTATAATTTCATGGAGATTAGAATTGGAAGTTTCATTTGAACTACTTCCACTGATAGGTTTTGCAGTTCTCTATAATATTGTGTATTATTATTATAGTTTCAAGCCTATAGCTTTTTTCAATATAGCTGAAGGAGACTATAAGCACGGAATCGACTTTAAAATGACTATTAAGCAACCATATAATTTTATAGTGGTTATTAATTATATTGCTCACCTGTTTTTCTTATCAATTACTTCTCGTACTCAACTCTCTTGGGTTTTTGCTCTTACAACTAATGTGGTTCTATACCTTATTACCATTTCAACTACAAAGAAAATCTGTAGCAACATTAAGGAATCTATTGAAGCAAATAGATCATTTCTGATACAATTAACTGAATATAAAAAAAAATTTGTAATATCAATTACAAGTCTGGTATTTATCTTATTAATTCAAATTCCTTTTGTCGTAATTATTGTTTTTAGCTTATTAGGAACACAATATACAAGTTTAGAATTATTAAACAGTTCTTTTTTAGGAACAATCTTTATATTTTTATTCTTAAAAGCACTTTTTTATGTTAATTTTTATTATAGCAAAAGAATTGAAATATACAGAGCATCTATTAAGGATAAGGATTATAAAGAGAAAGCTCCTGTTCAAAGCGTTAAATATCAAAAATATAATACTTATCTTTCAGGTACTTTAATTGCTCTCATCACGGCTTTTGCTTTTCTAATACAGAGCCCATTGCTAAGCGTAGTTATTCTGCCAATTTTCTTTATTTTTCCTTATTCTGAACAGAAAGCAGGTATAAGTCCCAAAAATTATAGTAAATATGTTTTTCTACTAAATTCTATCGCTATTTTAATTTCTATCTCATTTGGGCTCTTTTCAGAGATATTCCTGAATATTCAGTTTATAATATTTATGTTATCTTTATATTTCATTTTACAAATATTTATAAAAACAGACTATTTCACTAAGGAAAATGTTGTTATTATCCAAAATATCCTTGCTACTGCTAGTTTTACAGTAATAGCATATTCATTTTTCCGATATTCTAAATTTGAAAATGCAATCATTTTTAAACTTGCTGAGTTCAGTGAAGAACCAATAGTTATCTGGATTTCAAATTTCATGATCCATGGGTTATTAATTTCAATAGTATCGTTAATCACTTTTTATAACTTATACTCTCGGTATTTCTATCAGAAACGTTCAAAGCTTTTTAGATCTTGTTTATTTTTCAATCTCTTCCTCATTGAGTTTTTTATTTTTCTCTTAATCAATTTAAGATTTTTCTCGATGGAGAATTTAGTACTTTCAACTTTAATATTTCCCTCTATATTGTTACTTTTTGTTTTTATAAATTATATGATAGGGGTGTTTACAAGAGAGGATTTTGTTAAAATAAGTTATTATTTACTTTGGGTGTTGATTGGTGATATTTTTCTCATTTTATTAGTGATCTTTCTAAATAATGTTGTAATGTTGACCGTTGATTTCTTGTTTTTATCTATTTTCAGTCAGGTAAATCTAAAGTTTGGATTAAAAATCGAAAAAGTAAAAGAAACCGCAGTCAAGAAATTTGTTAAAGCAAATTCTTATTTTATGACAATAGAATTCATAGCTTTGTTTTTCTTTTTCTTTTATTCGGTAGCATTAGCTAAATTAGTTCTATACGATAAAATAATCCTATCATCTTATTTCTCTTTTTTAGCTATGACTATTCTAGCTAATCTACTTTCTAGAAGTGATATATTTTTTTCAAGGTCAATAACAATTAAAATTAACATACTGGCCTTATTTTTTAGCACAGGTTTAGCCTTTTATTATACTTATATATTCACTTTTAGCACTTTTTATGTGCTATTATTACCTTTTATAGTTTTGTTCATAACTTTATATTTCCCATTTAATTTCTTATTGAGAAAGAGAATTTATGAGAATTTCATACGCAAGGGTTTATTAATAAATTCTGTCTTGTTGGCGGTTTTTATAACACTAATACCTCTATTTGTTAATTTAGAATATTCCCGAATTGGTCAATCCGTCGATATTTTATCTCTTATTAATTATACATTGTTGATATTTCCACTAATATTTTTATTTATCTTTTTTACAGACTATCTGTTAAAATTGTTATCTAAGAAGCAATTTTTGATATTGAATTATTATTTTCTGTGGATTTTAATTATAAATTTATTCGTTATAATATTTTTAGTCTCTCTAACTGAATTTGTCTTTATCACTTTAGATTTGTTGTTTTTATCTATTTTCAGTCAGCTTAATATAAAGTATGGTGTGAAATTAGAAAAGGTAAAGAGTTCTACTGTTAAATATTATGCCAATATAAACTCTTATATCATTACAGGAGAGCTTTTTGCATTATCCTTCTTTTTATTTTACACGATTGTATTGATATCTTTTGTTTTTTCTATTTATTTCTCACTACTGATTATAACAACTTTAGTAAATATACTTTCGAGAAACAATGTTATTTTTTCCGAACCTTTGACAATTAAAATTAATCTTATAACATTAATATTTAGCTCAGGATTAGCCTTTCATTATACTTTTATTTACACCTTAGGCACTTTTTACGTATTAATAATACCCTTTCTCTGTCTATTTTCAATTTTATTCCTTCCAATCTATTATATGTTAAGAGTTAAGATCTATGAGAAAGCAATTCATAAGCTACTTTTAGCAGATTGCATACTTATTGCTGTATTAATTACACTTATTCCCACTATTGTTAATTTAGAGGTTAATGGATTTGATTTTTTTATTGAGATAATACCAACAATAAATTACACTCTGTACATTGCTTTTGGGATTTTGACCTTTACTTATTATTTATTAAGAATGTATAAGATTAATGAGACTTATATTACAAGAGTCTTGAAATCTCAAATTTTTATCGAAATAATTATAGCCGGGACAACTGTTTTCTATTATTTCTTTATATTACTAGCTGGTAAGCTACCTTTCTTTAGTATTCTTTTTCCTTTGATTGCAGCTTCTTGTTTCCTATATTTACCAAGTGTCTTTTCCTATAGACAACGATATTTTAAAGAAAATATTGTAAAGAAATTCATAATGGCTAATAGTATCCTTCTTTCCATGTTGGTTACACTAATACCAACGATAACTGGATTAGAATTAATAAGGTTAGGCAAAGTTATTGATATATTCGTTATTTCAGTAATTTCTCTATTCATATTCTTTTTTATTTTAAACTTTTTAGATTTTATTAGTAAGTGGTACTATGTTAAAGAAAAATGGATTAACTTTTTTAAAGTATTAAAAGTGTTAAGTTGGTTTTCAATATCTCTATTTGTTTCGTATATAATTATATCTTATGTCCCTATAGATATATCAATTTCCATAATGTTTATTGTATTTTTTATTTTGAACATCTATACATTGGTATTGCTAAACAGTTATTCGAAAGAATTATGGCTCAATAACTACATTCAAGAATTTTTGTTATATGGACTTGCTTTTTCCTTCTCTTTCTTAATTGTTTCTTTAATTCAATTAAGTAATGTGCTTACTTTTATGCCATCTTTGTTAAGTTCTTTTAATATATTATGGTATGTAGGGTTGTTCTTTTTAATTAGTCTTCCTATTATCTTATTTTTCAAGTCATGGGTAGGATTTAAATTTATTAAGCTTAATGACAGAATAGAATTCATATCTTGGTCGATTCTAAAAATTGTATTCTGTATATTTATTTCAATGATTTTTTCATACTCAATTATCGCTTTAATAATCTCATTTTCATTAACATTTACATTTTTAACTCCGATTACCATTTCTTATTTCAGAAAATTAAAGATAGTTTCAGAAGAATATCAACTTATTATTAAAAGATTCATGTTAGGAATATTTACCATTTCATTATTAATCTTATACATTGATTTGTTTTATCAACTTACAACCAATAAAATATTTTTCAATGAGAATCTATTTCTATATATCAGCTTTATTTGCGCTAATTCTTTGCTTTATCTATATTATTTTCTTTTAAGATATAATACGATTCTAGAAATAGATTCTATTTATCAGATATTTGGTTTTTATTTAACTTCATTTGTATTATTTTTTAGTCTTCTTTATATTTATTGGTTAATTGTAGTTATTCCTGTTCTTGTGGCAATTATACTTCTACTTTATCGAAGAAGTATAAATCTTATTTTCAGATTTGTCTCATATTTTCTCTTAAGTTATGTAATTTTTATTGATCTTTTGAGCATCTTTGACAATTTTGAGATTTTGGGTGGATTTAATCGAATCTTAGTAGGTTTATTAACAAGCACATATCAACTAACATTAATTTCGGTTTTGCTTTTTGCATTATTTTTAAATTATAAACGAAATAATAATCTTGAAAAATTTGTTTTATATTGCCTTTTTTCAATATTGTCTTTTACTTCTCTAAATTTCTTTACCAATATTCTACTTCTCTATAATATAACAATATCGTTGTTTGTACTACTTTTATCCATAGGCTTATATTTCTATCGTCAGAAAAATGAATTATACAAGTGGTTTATTAAGCCTTGTGTTCTTTTGCTTGTTTTTGACTTTATTAGTTTCATATCTTATACCACACTTTTCAATAATCCATTCTACATTGATTTTAGCCCAATTCTTACCTTTACATTAACTATGAGTATTACTGGATTTGCTTTTGTATTATTATATAACAAGGCTCCTCCACATTTCAGAAAAATAACATTTTTATTCGTCTTATTCGCGATAACCATATGTTTTCCTACTTTCTTATATTTCTGCATGGTGTCTCCGTTCCCTTCCCTTTTCGAAGATCCTATTCCAATAATAATTGTAATTAACGTTGCGGTTTTTCTTTTTTATCTTAGTATCGGAATTTATCAGTGGAGAATCTCTTGGGCAATCTGGAAGTCAGGTTGGTATGCATGGAATGTTTTACCTTTCGTAAATTTCTTCATAATATATCAGAGTTTAAGAGGAATTGATGTTCTTGGGAAGTCAGTTAGCCTTTTTGGTGTTTATGATCTCAATGGCTCATCAGTATTATCTATAATAATTTTTTCTCTATTCTTTTTACCTGTAATATATTCAAAAATTAAAAAATATTTTTTCCAAATTATCTTAATAATTTGGGCTGAAAGTGTGTTTCTAATATATTGGATTAGTCAAAACCTATTTGTGGGAGATAAACTTCTTATAACTCTCTCGTTTATTTTGTTTTCCATCACTTTATTAATGCCATTGTTAGTAGTACTTAAATTTTGGAAATTAGCTTCAGTTTTTTGGCTTTTCCCCTTGACAGTAATTAACGCTACATTTTTGTATTTTTATTTCATTTCAATAGGAATTTCATCAGAAGTTTCGATTTCTATTGATCTATTGGTAATTGGGTTATTTTTAATTGTATATTCCTTTTTCCCTAATATTAGATCAATAGGTATAATATTAATACTAAGCTACTGTATAGTTCTTATAGGTATTTTTCTCACGATTTATTTTGTTTTATATTCCATTATCTTAGATGTAGTATTTGCTGTCAATTTTAGTTTTATAGTGATGGGATTTAGCCTTTTTTCATCTAAACCACTTAAAATAGTAAGTAGAACAATTGATCATATTCTCTCATGGATTTTAATCATAAATTTCTCTTGGTTAACCTATAAC
>Ga0209427_10004769_pt1 | contig 15623 bp, 9 predicted proteins | sample DeeMarSWOR136_30_FD_187465 | JGI IMG/M metagenome (GOLD analysis project Ga0209427, IMG submission 187465) | Marine sediment microbial communities from White Oak River estuary, North Carolina - WOR-1-36_30 (SPAdes) (version 2) | ecosystem: Environmental > Aquatic > Marine > Intertidal zone >...
ATGTCACCGGCCAGATGAATTTCACCGTTAGCGGCTTTGGTTTCGGCACGAAGGCAAGGCAGCTTTTCCCGGAAGGGATGATAATACTCTCCCTCCCCTGGGACCTGCTCCCCGAAATCACCCGGAACCTCCAGGAGATAGACTGGGTGCCTCACTCCTTCACCATAGGGAGAGACGCCCATAAGGCAAAGGTCAGAAAAATAGCCGATAACTTAAAGAAGAAACTCCCCGCCGTTAAATAAAAGGGTCGGGATGTTTGTTGACCTGTCTGTATTTGACAGGTTTAATTTCGAGAGACGGTCGGTGGGCGAGGGGCTGCAGTACCGATAAAGCAGCCAACTCGTCCGAAAATTGCCCAATCGTCTCCCTCTTCATAATAATAATTGACCCTGATCTTAAAGTAATCAATATACCCCTCGTTTACTGCAACCAAATCCCAGGCGTTTAAATGCCACCACCCGTTAGGATCTTCACGGTCAAAAAAACTACCCTCAACTCGCCAGTACAAATAAATGTCATTGTCATCATCGGCATCATCATCAAATCCGGCATCGGTTGCATTTCCTGTTCCCTGAGGCCAAATGACCTTACGGCTCCCATAGGGGCTCTCTAACTCAAGTTCGATATCCGACACGGCAACATCTGCTATCATGAGCTCATATTCAACAGAGGTTATGATAGAGCCATCTGGAGCCCCACTGAGATAAACCCCCGACCATGTTCCGGCAACATCTGCATCAGGTATTGTTATGTCTGTATAGTTATTTCCGGATAATTGGCCACACAGTGCATTTGTAGCGGCGAGACCAATACAACAAAACACCAGAAGAAAGAGATGGAGTGCGTTACTTCTTAGTTTCATAGGAGTTTTTCCGTATATCCACACATTTGTTTAAAACACTTCAGTGATGTTAGTCAATGATGTTAGGGTCGAACCTTAACCATTTACTAAAACGTGCCACTCCATCCACACTTTTGTTTCTCAAAACGCTGTCTCAAAGGCAAATCCTTTTCAAGCTTCTCTGCCAGGCTTGCTAAATGTCGCATCGAGGCAGATTAACTCGGGCCCTGTGAATTTAGAGCACGTTCTGCACGAGCGCCCCCCTTCTCACCACAAGATGTCAACTTTTTTTAGGTTTTTCTCTCAGTACGTTCGCTTCACTGTCAATCTAAGGGTGTCTAAAATACGCGCTTTGCATTGCATGCACTGGCAGCATTTTCGAAATTGGCAGATAAAGTTCAATGGTGAATTGGGGCATCCTCTTGCCAAACGTAATGCACTACACGGGAAATAGGATCCTCGGATAAAGAAAAGATCGTTGAGCGAATAGTAATGGCTTGTAGTATTGCGAGACAAAAAACTTGACAACCTATTTTAATACAGGATATGAAGAATTCAGGGGTCAGAAAACCAGAATTTAGTCCAGCATATGGTACCCGTAACCTGCCCGCCAAATCACCATGCCTTTTCTAGACAGAAAACTCATAAAAGGACTTATGTGAACTTCTTTTTAGAAGCGGAGAGAGCCTAATATTCAATGCCCGTAAAGATGACGAGCAGAGTCGACAGGCCATTTCTTTATAACTAGTTCGTAAACGCTCTAGCAATTAGAAAGGATATTATTGATCTACCAGGACTTGTAAGTTGATGCCCTTATGGAGCTCTCTAAAACGGCAAGAGTTTGGGCCATAACAATTACAGACTGTTAAAGATTAGCATAAGCCCATTTCCCTATTCTCTTGAGGATCCTTAAAGCGAATAATGACCGCGTCTCACTTAGCAAAATATCTGCGTCCAGGTCTGAAGCCATTTTAACGCAAATCCTTGTCAGAGCAAGCTTATCGCAATAGTTTTCTCGGATCAACTTATGGCGTTCGGTTAAGTTTTTAACTTAGAGCAAAGGAGATCAGGCATGTTTACTCAGCAATGGAAAACATCGGAACGTCAGTATGAGATTATTGAAGAGCGCGACGTCCAAATACCTGTGCGTGATGGGACTATTCTAGTAGGCCACATTTTTCGCCCAAAGAGTAAAGAGAAGTTTCCTGTCATCTTAGGATGCCATCCTTATAATAATGACCTGCAAGTAGCACCAATCTGGCCGACTTGTCACGATTCGCTGAAGGGATTTATTGAGTCGGGGGATCCATCATTTTACGTCCGCCGAGGCTATGTTCATGCGATCTTCAACGTGAGGGGAACCGGTAAGTCTCAGGGCGAGTATCAATACCTCGGCCCTTTGGAGACACAAGATATTTATGATGTCATTGAATGGCTTGCATCGCAGCCCTGGAGTAACGGCAATGTCGGCATGTTTGGCGTGTCCTATTTTGCCATAATAGCACAGCGGGTTGCCGGATTGAATCCTCCCTCGCTGAAGGCAATATTTGCTCCCTTTGCCTTTGCAGACCTTTACCGCGATCACCACTATAAAGGGGGTATTTTGTCCCATGGCTTTCTGAAACACTGGGGCGCGCATTTAGACAACCCACGGCCATTTAGTTGGTGTCGGGAACGAATGGGCGAAGAGGCCTACCGGCAAGCTATTGACGCTGCCCTCCGCGATCCAGATATTATTGCCATCCCGCACCTTCGCGAAGCCTTGGAAAATCCAGAGAGGGGTTGGAACATCATTGTGGTCGACATCATTTTGAATTCTCTCGACGGTGAATACTGGGATGAGCGCAACGCTCATTATGAAGACTCTCGGGTTCCTGCTTATCTGGGAGCCTGCTGGGCGAACTACGGGCTTCATCTGGCAGGCGCCTTCCGGAGCTGGAAGTTCTGGAAGGGGCCGAAAAAGATGGCTATAGGACCACCTATCTACCTGGATCGACCACTGTATCAATACCACTATGAATCACTCCGATGGTTTGATCATTGGCTAAAGGGAATAGAAAATGGCATCATGGATGAGCCGCCTATACGCCTATTTATCTCCCCTACCGCTGAGTGGAAGACCGCAACTCAGTGGCCGCTACCTGAAACTCGATGGATCCCGTTCTACCTGCACGCTGGAGGATTACTCAGCGAACACGAATTGTTGACCAATGAGGGGTCTGATAGCTTCAATGACTCCACGTTTGCTCATGAATCGCTTACCTATATCACTCCACCACTCGTAGAGAATACCGAGCTTATTGGCCCCATTGTCATGAGTTTTTACACCTCAAGCATCGATGTGGAAATGCATATATTTGCAACCCTTTTACTTGTCGATCGCGATGGAGAAGAACACGAACTGACTCGTGGCTGGTTGCGGGCTTCACAAAGGCGTCTCGGCGCGGATTCCGAGCCTTGGGAGCCAATCCTCGAACACAAACAGAGGGAATCATTGGAGCCAGGAGTCATATATGAACTTCGCTTCGGCATGATACCTACTGCCCGTCTTTTCTTAAACGGTGAACGAATCGCCATACGCATTAAAGGTGCTGACAACGAAAAGGCGATGAATCGATTTCAACAACAAAGCCGGAACCACCTCTGGCGCCAGCAGCCGAACCGGATCACGATTTATCATGATGAAACACACCCGTCGTGCCTGTGGTTGCCAATTACACGGGGAAACCTGATCGGAACTTACATTTCAGGTGGTATCTTAACTGTTCCTGGTGAGGAGGAAGGGCAATTGCCTTCGGGCTTAATTGATGTACGCAAAGATATATGACAAGGTCAATTGGCTATCGTCGTTTGATTTACATCAGAAATACAGTGCAAAGCTTTTGAGCAGCCTTTTCCAATGATTACAGAGTCCCTTTAGGGCTCAAGCTATACTGACTGCATGACAGGAACACAATGCCTCAAATATATATCACATTAGCCGCATTGAATTACTCCATATTCAATTCCCAGTAGGTATAGTTCTTAAGTGGGCGATAAGCGAAACGAAAATGCTGTGGGTCAAGGCGCCCATGGCCTTTTCCCCTTGCATCCAGCAGCTGGATAATACCGCGAACCAAGTACTACTTTATGTCCTCACAGGGGATTTTGGAAGTTCTCATGGATCTAAATACAAACCAAATTGTTCCACGTTGAACCCCTTTTCTTTCCAGGTACCTCTAGGCAACTCTATTGTCGGCAAGTAATCAACAAAAGCGAACTATTTAGCAAGAGATGGCAACCAGAGAGCAATTTGAGGCACTATCATTATAATTATGAGAAGAAAAAGATAAAGAAACCAATAGGGTGCGACACCCATTACCGCAGTAGAAAAGCTCCATTCTGGCGGCGCTACACCCTTAAGAATATAAAGATTCATGCCAACTGGTGGTGTTAGACAGCCAATCTCGGTATTAATCACGATGAGTACCCCGAACCATACGAGATCAACGCCCAGAGCCTCAACAACAGGCAAGTAAATAGGAAGCGTGAGAAATAGAACTCCCATCGTGTCAAGAAAGCAACCTAAAAAAATATTTATTGCCATCATTAAAGCGAGAATAATCCAGGGAGAAACGGGCAAAGTAGCAACCAGGGAAGAAAAATTGGTAACAAAGCCGCTGTAACTCAGCATTTGCGTAAAGGCAAAGGCACCGATAATAATTGCACCGACCATCGTGGTAATTTCCACCGTGCGAATCATAATATGCTTAAAGCTGAGCAAACTGAATCTTCTGTAAAATACCACCATCAGAAATGCACCAAAAGAGCCAAGTGCAGCGGCTTCGGTCGGGGTCGCCATCCCACCCCAGAGAGAGCCTAATACGAGGAAAATCAAAATAAAAAGAGGCAGAATGCGCCAGGTATTGCCAAATTTCTCCCGCCAAGAAGCTACGAGGCCTCGAGGGGCTAAGCTTGGGTTAATCCGAACTCGAATTGAGATATATGTCATAAATAAAATAGAACCAATAATTCCAGGAGTCACACCCCCATAAAATAGCTGAGCAATAGATGCTCCTGACAAAAAACCATACATAATAAATGGAACGCTGGGGGGGATGAGCACGCCAAGGGCAGAGCCCCCTCCCATTGCACCCAGAGCTAAGCCCGGATCATATTTTCTCTTTGCCATCTGAGGTAACGCTACAGGCCCAAAGGCTGATGAACCAGTGCCGCTAAAGCCTGTAGCTGCCCCAAAAATTGTTGCGGCCGCTACGGTACAGAGGGCTAATCCACCGCGAATACCCCCTAACCAATTTTCAATCGCTTTGAATGCATCTGTTCCTAAGCCGCTGACTTCTATACACACCCCCATGAAGATAAACAGAGGAGCTGCTAACAATAGATAATTAGCAAGGCAGCTAAAACTATTAGCTGCCAATGTTATCAAGCCGCTTGGTCCCCACATAAACAATGAGGTAACCAAGGAAACAGAAACGAGCCCGAATGCTACAGGGATCCCTAAAATCAATAATAAAAATAGGCCTATAAACATGAGTGTTCCTATATGCCACCATTCCATTCTATATTCTCCTCTGCCTCAGGTATCCGAAATTTCGGTCTTAGTAAATTGTCAAAATAAGGAAAACAGCTTTTGTTAACTTACAGGTTGGTTCCTGCTGGGATATACCCTGCATAGCAATTCTATCTTTTCAGATTCAAGCCTCAAAAACTGCTCATACTATTTACGTTACCGCTGATCACTTCAATTCGATCCACAGATCGATTCGTATGTGCGAGCATAAACCAATAATCAATCGATACCTTTGGAATTAGAATTCATCTTTGTCAATGAAAGAACATATATTCTTATATTTCTTATAGATTGGAGTAACAGCAATAGACCTCCAATCGGTACAAAGATGTAAAAGGGGAAGAGAGGAAACTCTAAATCTGAGCTCGAAACTTCGTGAAGCTTATCTAAACTGAGCTCTACCCCTTTCCAAGTAAGGGCCGCACCAAAGATGGCAATCAAAATCGTGGTCAAGCCTTTTAAGATAAGCTGGCTTCGCATTCTGAGTCTACCGATAACCATATCTACTACCACATGTCTATCCACCTCAAGATTATAGGCTAATGCTAGGAAAACAAGGACGGGAATTAGGTAAGTGGAAATCTCTGTTGAGCCTCGAGGGGGGGCATTAAAAAAGTATCTTGCGCACGTAGCATAAGCATTGTACGCCATCAACCCAAAAATCATCCCTGCTGAAACAAGTGCCGCAAAATAGTTTATTGTAGTTAAAATCTTCATTTCACTTAAGCGATTTAGTATAGAACCAATCTTTCTTAAGTAGCTCTTATTTTTTGCTAACATAGTCCTCTCCCTCTCAATGCCTATAAGTGTATTCAGGCTCTCTCTGAGAAAACCTAGCACTCTTTCTATAACAATTTTATTGTGCCTTAGATTTATATGCAGGTGGACTGACCCCCCACAAACTGCTCACATTAAGGCGATGTAATTAGAGCACGTTGCCAGGGGTTTTGGGTTACTACTACCATAGCTTCAAACTCACAAGGAGGTCTGCGGTCAAGAGAGGAATGCAAGCGTTTCTGGTTATACACATCCTCGATAAAATAGGGAATCCTTTGATGGACATCTCCCATGGTTTGATATTCCCAACGAAAGACCTCCTCGGATTTGAAGGTTTCGATAAAACTCTCAGCAGAGGCATTATCATAAGGATTGTCTGTTCTGCTCATGCTGATCTGAAAACCATGAGAGATAAGCTCTTTGATATAATCGCCAGAGGCATACTGGACACCACGATCTGAATGATGGATACAGCTTGAGGCCGGTTGTCTAGCGCCTATGGCCATACGAAGAGCATCAAGCGTAAGACAGGTATCAATAGCTCTTGATACGTTATACCCAATGACTCTCCGTGAAAAGGCATCCAGTATTATTGCCAGGTAGACAAAGCATGTGACGATCCGGATATAGGTGATATCGGCCACCCAGGGCTGATTGAGACCACAGGTGCTCAACCCCTTCGTGAGGTTCGGATAGACAGGGCTTCATCAGAGGGGGTATCCTTTGGCTCATAATAATAGGCTCTTCGTGGTAGGTCCATCAGTTCACGCCCCCTTTGAACGCTTTGGATAAGGGTGCGATTTTCGGTGATGAAGATTCTTTCTTTCTCGGCCTGTTTGAGGCTGTGTTTGACTGCTTTTCTTAGAAACTCGTTTTCAAGAGTAACCTTACTGAGCAGACGCTCGAGTTCTCAAATCCTGGCAGCAAGCTCAGCCTCTCTCGAGGGTTCAGGGGTCCAGCTTATCCTGCGCATAGTGACTTTTCCAGGTGTAGAGCTGCCCTGAAGTCAAGAACTTTCTCTACCGTCGAAAGTGGAAAATGCTTCCACGATCGCAAGCCCCAAAAATCTCCCACTCAGAGGGTCTTCTGAAATCCGCCTTTAGATCCTATTTTCAATTATAGTCGAACTTGCTTAGAAATCATCCTGCTTCTCCCCATTGCGCTCCTATATGGCTAAAAAATCAATAGCCATAAAACCAAAAAACAACATATCACATTATGAAGCCGCTTCGCGATTTTATATGACGCCGCGCAAGGGGGACTCAAAAAAAGGAAATTCATATACAATCAAGCTACTTGACAAATTTATCATATATCTCGAACAGGGCTTTACTCTCTTCCGGCGGAACTTGTGTCGCAAGCTTCTCTTTTAATTTCATAATTGACTCTGTTAGTGCCCTGCTATCCTCAGCTGAAAATGTAATGAACTTCACCCCGTGCTTATTCATCGTGTCTTTCCACGCCACATGCTCCTTCTTCCAAAAAGCGAGCATATATGATTCTTCGGCCCGGGCTATTTCAAATAATTTATCCTGCAAGCTCTCAGGGAGGCTGTTGAACTTTTTCAAATTGAGCCAGTACCAAGCCGCCGCGATTGTAAGTGGTTGATCTAGGACATAAGGGGCGACTTCCCAGTAACTGTACTTCACATAAGAGCTCAGAGGCTGAAGCCCACCATCAATTGTTCCCCGTTGTAAAGCGCCGTAAACCTCTGCAGAGGCTAAGACTGTTGAGACTGCTCCTACGTACCCGGGGACAAACGCAAAAAGTCCCCCCGGGACCCGAAGTTTCTTTCCTTCAAAATCACTTAACTTCGCAACCGGCTTCCCGAAGAAGAAGTAGAAACCTAAGAGTGATGCTAAGTCTAGAACTTTTATGTCTTTTTTCTGCCATGCTTCATCTGCCAAACGATCTATTCCAGAATGCCACATTTCCGAAGCGTTATCAAAATTCCAAGCATAGGGAAGGTTAGTGTAGCTACTTTGAGGAACCACTCCAGGATAATATAGGTTGGAACTCAAAAAGAAATCTAAACTGCCAGCCTTACAAGCGGCAGGCAAGTCTTGAGCCTTAAAAGTCTCTGGGCCCCCCACCCATCGTAACTCTAGGTTCCCATCCTTGGTCTTACACTTCTCATTGACTGCATCTATAAGATGAAACAAGGGGATGTTATTTGGATGGGTTTTCTCCCATGCAGCGACCACCGTCCATTCGTAGGTCTTTGCTATTGTTGTAGTTGGAATAAGAAGCACTAGCCCCAGAACGAAGCTAAAGAAAACCAACAATGTCCTCTTTTTCATTTTTTTCCTCCTTTTTTGGTTTATTGATTGACGTCTTGGAGAGCACTGATAGACTTGCCAATACAAGCAATCATGCCCTTCTCCTTTTTGATAAGCATTTCATGAGGTTATTGAATTGATCGTTTTCTCGATTTAAGTCCTTTAAAGCCGATGAAACGATAAAAACAATAGACAGACAAACCAATCAATATTTCTTAGCCTCATAAATCTTACAAAGTGCCGTTTCCAGTCCCCGGGCTCCCGTTATTTGGTTGCAATGTTCAGGATCATCATCTAACAATACGTTATATCGTCATCACGATAACAGATGTTAATGGCGCCGGCGGCGAAAGGACTGCAGTCGCTACGACCGACAGAGCTCTTGTCAACCAGAATCACACTCAGTTTTTTTCCGCCGCTTTGATGTCGGCAAAGCAGCCGGCTGAACCGCCGCCGGCTACCAGAACATCGCGTTGAAGGAAGTGATTGACGATTCTCTTTAGACCCTCCAAAAAGTAATCCTCCTACAAGTGAAAAGCTGTGGTTCTGAATTTTCAATATTTTTTCCCTAACAGGAAAGGACTGGCCGTTTGTTTCGATCTGCTTAAGAAGAAAATATAGCAGGACGCCGGTTTTTATTGGCTTCATAACTATTAGAATCGCCGTGGTGAAAAGTCAAGAGAAAACCCATGTGACGCCTTTTTCGTTGACACACAAACCCACAGTTAGCTATACGAGAAAGCGAGTTCTTATCAACTAAAAAATGGGTAAAGTAAATATGGGAACTGAAGGATTCGACATTGTTTTTAGAGATGGGAGATCTCCCATGGCCGCTCAATATCTTGGAAGGAATCCTAGAAGAGTGGTGGACCAGGAAATAGGGATTACCTGCGATTACGACGTTCCTGTCAGAATGAGTGACGGCATAAAGATTTATGTTGATGTTGTTAGGCCGATCAATTCCGGGAAGTGTCCAGTTCTCATTGCATGGGGGCCATATGGTAAACATAATCCTGATCATATAAAATACGCTGCATTTGCTGCACGCAGAAAGGGTGCGACCGGAGTTTCAGATGCTGAGCTTTCACGCTACTGCATATTCGAAGGACCGGAACCAGCTTATTGGTGCCCTTATGGATATGCCATTGTGCATGCCGATCCAAGAGGTACATGGGGTTCCGAGGGGGATCTTACATTCATGACAAAGCAGGAGGCTAAGGATTTCTATGACCTAATTGAGTGGGCCGGGGTACAGGACTGGAGCAACGGAAAGGTTGGCCTTATAGGCGTTTCGTATCTTGCCTGGTCTCAATGGAAAGTGGCGGCACTTAACCCTCCTCACCTGGCTGCCATCAACCCAACAGACGGTGTCACAGATTTCTACAGGGAACTCGCCTTTCATGGAGGAATACCGTGTGATTATGTTTCGTTCATATCCAGCACCTGGATTTTTTCAAGCGGGCAGGCTGAAGATCTTGAAGAAATGTCCAGAAGACATCCCATGTTTGACAGTTACTGGGCCAGCAAGAATGCAAACCTTTCGGATATTACAGTTCCCGCATACGTTGTTACAAGCTGGGGCGACCACGGATTGCATCTACGCGGAACGCTTGAGGCGTTCAGACGAATTTCTTCAAAAGAAAAGTGGCTCAGAGTTCATGGTCGCAAGCTGTGGGATAACTTCTATCAGAACCAGGAGAGACAGAGGCAGTTCTTTGACAAGTATCTGAAAGGGATAGAGAGTGAGGTAAATTACTGGCCGAAAGTGGCCCTTGAAGTAAGAGAGAGATTCTATCAGGGCAATTTCAGAAATGAGAGTGAATGGCCTCTATCACATACTGATTACAGGAAACTGTACGTTGATCCAATTAATGGAGCGCTCAGCAATTTACAAATTAACGGTGAAAGTGAAATAAGTTATGACTCCAGGACAGAAAGTGCCAGCTTTGATTTCATCTTCGACACGAAAACAGAAATAACAGGATATATGAAACTTAAACTTTGGGTTGAAACAACAGGCAGTGACGACATGGATCTGTTTGTGATCATAGACAAATTCGATCGTACTGGAGATCGTGTGCCTTTTCCCATGCGAACAACTGCCAGTGACGCAGCAGTCACATACGGCTGGTTAAGGGTATCGCATCGTGAAACAGACCCGGAGAGATCTACTCCATTTCAACCATTTCACCATCATCAAAAAGAGATCAAACTGAAAGATGGTGAAATAGTGCCTTTGGAAATTGAGATATGGCCCTCAAGTATTCTCTTTGATAAAGGAGAGAAACTCAGGGTGACAGTTGCAGGGCATGACATTGAAGTCTCCAAGGACTTCATGCATACGAATACTGTAAACGGAGGTAAGCATATAATCCATGCAGGTGGAAAGTATGATTCTCATCTACTGATCCCAGTTATACCTTAAAGGGATGCTTACCAATTTGCATCCATACATATTGGAGTCGACTCGGAATCAATGATTTCTGAAAGTCTGTGACATTGAACAATCGTCACTGAGAAGCTCCTTTATTAAATTTTCAAACGCTAAAACATGCTCTACTTAAAGAACAACAATTTTACATTTCTTTGCCTCTCTTGCAATTTATTCAAGGATGATTTGCCCGTCTTTTGCTATCCCCTCAACCTTACACCTAACAAGCTGCTATTTTAACCTCTTCATGGATAGTTGAATATCATGGAGGACTGGCGAGCCCTTAACAGTGGGCTCTATGTCCAGCATTTTACCACATCCGGGGCAATAGAATTCTCTATACACCATATTTGGATCTGTGCTTTGGTGATACTCTTTCGCAAGCCCGATTTGGTCTGGTATCCTCTCATCGCGTAGTGTGTGTAGTTTATAATTTTCAGTATTTTCGCAAAGTTCACATCCGCAACTGCCGCAAATTATATACTCGATTCCTTCCTTCTCTGCTAACCATAGGTATTCTGTAATCTGTATAGAGTTACCCTTATCAGACAGCTCTTCAATTCTCCATTTCTTAAGGGAAGTGTGTTTTTTAAAAGATTTACCCCTGCGTAATCTATCTGCTATGATCTCCTTCCGTCTTCTCTCTGTAGCCTCTGAATTTACCTTGTTTCCATCCCTCTCCATCACAACCCCATAAACGTTCTCAGCTGTTAATGTGCTCAGGTTCCCTGACTGAATATCCCGTAAGACAAGGACAGGATCTCTGTCCAGGGGATCTCCATAGCCGCCACCGCCGGCAACCAGATACTGTACCACCTCATCGGCCTCTAATCGAAAAGTGCCAACTGTTACCTGGATAAACTCTTTCTCCCCTTGAATCTCTTCAATAGATGAGGGAATCTCTCCCTTAGCAAGTATCTCGTTCACATTGGATTTCTTTATTCGGTAGGTTTTTCGAAGTCCGCCAGGGTAACCACCAAATAACCCGTGACTAAACGTATAGGTGTCTCCAATCGGGATTCCCAATCCAGTGACAAATCCCTCGGGGGCGTCGTGGGTAATAAACGCCTGATCTAGGCCTACACCTCCCTGTAATTTCCCCAAGCCCTGGGAACCCTGAGCCTCACGTCGCCAAAGGTAAAGGAGGGGGTAAAACATCTCATGGGTCTCAACATTGGCGATTTCAGACTCAGGTGTTAGCATCAGCCCCCCAGTATTAACGCCATCCATATCAATGCGAGCCCCATTCCCAGCGGCGAAGGCTGTCATCAGGGTGGTACCGAATACCCTGTTTCTCTGGTCAATGCCGGCGAATTTAGGTGAGCCACCACCTGCCCATCCGGCGTTGATGTCCTGACGTAATTCTTCCTTAAGGAACTGCATATGAGCGATACAGCGGTGTGCTGTATTCTGAGGAGTAATGGTTATTACCGAGTGAGAAACCGCATAAGGAAAGTCGACGTTTACTAGGCTCCCTTTGGGCAGATTATACTCAATAGATCGCAAGATCCCGCTGTTCCAAGGAACATCCCAGAAGAGCTGACTTGCCAAGACTACAAAGATGTGAGATATCCCTGCTGGAAACGCGCATTGCACTGAGCCAGGTTCCTGAGGATCGGTTCCTTCATAATCAAAGAAAAGCCGATCCCCCTCCTTAATCAATGTGGTCTGAACTTTTCGAGGCTTAATCTCGATACCGGTTGTGTCTAAATAGAGCACTGTTTCCCACTTCCCGTTTGGTAATTCCCTAATTTTCTTTCTACACATGGCCTCTGTTTCATCAATCATGCGGTCGAATGCCTGATTAATATAATCCACTCCAAACTCGTCAATCATTTTTAAAATATCATTAGAGGCTACATTATTTGCGGCAATCTTGGAGATGTGGTCTAACCCAAGCGAATCGGGGTCTCTTGTATTCGCCATCAAATTCCGAAATATCTCAGCGCACTGACGTCCCCTTGAGACAATTTTTAAACCCTGAGCACGGAAGCCTTCTTGATAAGCCACTGTGGCGCTTGGAGAATAACCTGCGGGTTGCATGGATGAGGGTACCGCAGCGGTGTGGAATAAACTGGCTACCCACGCCACAATCCGTCCCTCATAAAAGACCGGCTTCATGATTCCCATATCAAGAGTATGCATGGAAGCAATGAAGGGATCATTGGTGAGAAATTGATCCCCTTCCTCAATGGTAATGCCCTCCTTTTCTGTCCATTCAATGATATCCTTGACGGCGAACTCCATGCCTATCAGATGATAAAGAACCCCGCTATTAACCAATGCAGCGTCTCCATTTGCTTTATGAATACAGCACAAATACTCGTGGCCATCTACCACTATCGGGGATCCAGAAACTTTACCTAATGTGTTATGGCTTCGTTCGTTAATCGCCCAGAGACGATGTTTAAATATCTCATACGTTACCGGATCCTCAATGCTATACTTACCCACAACTCACCTCTTTATCAGTAGACAACATGAATATTACGGTACTCGTCAATTTGCCCTTCCATGTGATTTAGGATGACACCAGTGGTAAAGGTCGATTCCACAATAGCCGGGCCAGCTAAAATATTTCCCGGCTCAAGCTTTTCCCAATCAAAAACAGGTACCGTGGAAAATGTATCTTCCAGATAGACCTCCCGCGAACCTTTTTGGGCTAAGGAGGGATTTTGCCCTCTTTTTTTTAATTTTCTTAATGACGGGCGGGTCGTTTTAACAACTCCATATACCTTTAAATTGACCATTTCTATTCCCGCCTTTTTATAGCCGGAACCTTTTCCAAAAAGGGTCTCATAATGTATCTCAAAGTCATCCATTATTTTTTTGACATCGTATTCTGACAATTCCCCTGACGGAACGGGAACGCTCACATAGTTAACCTGTCGTCCATATCGCAGCTGACCCTCTCGAGTCAAGAGGACATCCTTCTCGTTAAAGCCTTGTTTCTCAAACAAGTTGAGTATCTTTTCTTCTAATTTTTCATAAGACTGGGTAATGGATTTTGGGTTTCCAGGCATGAAATAAATCTCTGAAACCAGTTCTTGATACAGAATATCGGATACCGCAATCCCAAAGGCGGAGAGCGTAGAGGATTCACGTAACATGATCAATTCCTTTGCCCCTGATTGCCTTCCATATTCGCTACCAAATTCCGGTCCGCCGCCTCCAAAAAGAAACATTACACACTCCCTCGGATCATAACCACGGAAGAGGACTTTGTTTTCAATCAAGTTTGCCATGATGACACATGCAAGTCGTCTTGCCCCTCGAGCTGCTTCATAAACGTCCATCCCTAACTTTGAAGCCACTGTATCCATTGCTGCAAAGGCTTTCTCTTTGTCCAGCCTCATTCTTCCTCCAAAAAAGGAGTCAGGGTCTAAAAAGCCCAAAATCAAATCTACATCCGCTAATGTGGGAACCGACCCCCCTCTCCCGTAGCAAGCCGGTCCAGGAAAAGCCCCCATACTTTGGGGACCTATTTTCATGGTATGACTAATCTCATCATACCAGACCACGCTTCCCCCGGCAGCCCCGATGGAACTCACATCGATCATTGGCAGCCGAAGAGCATATTGATCAAGCACCGCATCGTCCTTTCTGAGAGGTTCCCCATCAATAATAAGCCCGACATCGAAACTTGTCCCCCCGACATCAGTGGTGATAATGTTCTTATAGCCCAAGATTTCTCCCAGAATACTGCTCCCTATCATTCCTCCTGCGGGGCCAGAGCTAATCGTGAAAACTGGAGCTATCATGGCCTCTTCGATGGGCGTGATACCTCCAGCAGCCTGCATAATCATAGGAGAAAAGCTCAACTTTTTACGTTTTAACGAATTATCAAGACTAGTCAGGTATTTTCTAGTCTCCGGCATCAAATACGCGTTAAATACTGTTGTTACCGTGCGTTCATATTCTCCGAGCAAGGGAACCAGCTCGCTAGATCGGGATACAAAAACCTCCGGGTATTTCTGATGGATCAGGTCCTCAATTTCTTTTTCATGAACTTGGTTGGTCAGAGACCATAAGGTACAAATGGCAATCGCCTCGACCTTTTGGTGTTCCACGAGATCCCGCACTATTTCATCGAGTTCATTATGATTTAAGGGAACAACGATATTCCCAAAACAGTCAATGCGTTCGGTGACCCCTCTAATCAAATGCTTCGGAACAAACGGTTCCGGCTTCTGACATCTTGCTTGATGTTTGATTTCCATCTCCGAAAGGCCAAGACACTTCCCACGAGCCTTCATAATCAATATAGTGTCTTCAAATCCTTTGGTGGTTATCAACCCCGTTTTACTTCCTGCTCGGTTTATGATCATATTGGTAGCTACTGTCATCCCGTGATTAAACACGCTAGTTCTCGATATGAGTGTTTCCATGTCTAATGCCATAGTCTTGGCAGCTTGGGCAATAGAGTTCATAATTCCTATGGAAAAATCGGGAGGAGTTGAGGGTGACTTTTCATGTATAATCTTACCCTCTTGATCAATAACCGTAATATCAGTAAAGGTCCCTCCGGTATCAACTCCTATGACGTATTCTTTGTCTATTTTCTTATCCATAAACGGGCTCTCCGAGATTTTCAAAAATTAAACCTCAATTTCCTTTAATTCCTGGTCTATAATGAGCTTCGCTCCAGTGGCATTTTGAACATCCTCGGCAGTTAGGCCTGGGGCTACTTCCTTTAAAACAATGCCTGCCTTAGTTACCTCA
>Ga0209427_10004771_pt1 | contig 15617 bp, 11 predicted proteins | sample DeeMarSWOR136_30_FD_187465 | JGI IMG/M metagenome (GOLD analysis project Ga0209427, IMG submission 187465) | Marine sediment microbial communities from White Oak River estuary, North Carolina - WOR-1-36_30 (SPAdes) (version 2) | ecosystem: Environmental > Aquatic > Marine > Intertidal zone >...
CGACCGTCCACTGGCCGTCGGCCACGTGATACACTACCCGCGACAACCGGGGCCGTCTTGAGCCGACTACGTCTTTTCATCAACATCTCCCTGGTTGACTTCTCGGCCAGGCTCAGCTATAACATCGCCCGGACGCCCCTCCTGCCGCTCTTTGCCCTCGCCCTCGGAGCTTCGCCCACCCTGATAGGTGTCATAGTCGGTGCCTCCACTATCACTGGTATTTTCCTCAAGGCCCCGGCGGGCGCAATGTCCGACTTCATCGGCAGAAGGAAGATGCTACTTATCGGCGCCTGCGTCTTTGCCTTCATGCCCTTCAGCTATACCGTCGTCACCGTAGCCTGGGTACTCGTCCTCATAAGGATCGCCCACGGGACGGCTACTTCCATCTACGGCCCGGTGGCCAACGCCATGGTCGCCGAGATCGCCGACAAAGAGAAGGGCAGCTATCTATCCCTGTTCGCCGTGATCAAAATTGGCACCAATGCCATCGGAGGCCTGGCCGGGGGCTGGCTGCTGTATGTACTTTCCAGGGGCGGCGACTACACCATCGGCAACTTCCACACTGCCTATGCCATATGCGGTGCCCTGGGCATCATAGCCCTGTTCTTGGCTATGTTCCTGCTGCCCAGGGTAGAGCAGTATTCGGAGCACAGGAAGCTGGCCGATGCCTGGCAGAAGGTTCGCCACGGCCTGGAGGCCACTGTCAAGAACCGCGCCGTACTGATGACCTCTTCAATGGAGTCGTTCCAAAACATGACCATGGGCGCAGGCATGGCCTTTCTGCCCATACTCGTCGTGCAGGAATACCATCTGTCCGTCCTCCAGGCGGGCCTTCTATGGTCGGTGATAACCGCTACCTCGGTGGTACTGAAGCCGGCAATGGGCTACATATCCGACAGAATGCAGCGCTGGAAGCTCATCTCTCTGGGAATGTTGCTCTGCGCTCTCTCCTTCGTCGGCTTCGTCTCCACCTCCAGTTACTCCTACCTCCTGCTCATCGCCGCGCTCTTCGGCTGGGCAGAGGCCATTGTGACTTCATCGACCCTCTCCTACGTGGCCGAGCTGGCCTCGAAGAGAAACCTCGGCGCTAGCCTCGGCGTCTTCGGCACCATTGCCGATACCGGGCAGGCTGCGGGTTCCATCGTTGTCGGTGCTCTGCTGGGATGTCTGAGCTACGCGTCCACCTTCTCTGTGGTATCCGTGGTCATTCTTATGTGGACGGCGGCCTATGTCATCCTCCGGTTGAAGGAGTCCAGGCCCCACCCCGAGCCACCCGGGGAGAACCATCGGTAGTCCCCCCTCCTGACACCTGCCAGCCACTACACCACCAACCCAGGTCAACGCATGGTACAATTGCGGCAGACAGGTCAGTAGCGTCTACTCGATCCAAACAGCACAAGGACAGGTCGTGTGAGGTAGCTTGGTATGCTCGTTTCCATAGTGGTACCGAGCTACAGGACGGAGAACCGCTCCAGTCTAGTTGGCGCTGTCGACAGCCTGCTGCGCCAAAGCTATGCCAACATCGAGATTTTGGTGGTCGTCCATACAAGCGAGGGCTTGCACCAGGACATAGTCCGAGCCTATGACGGACGGGCTAGGCTGAAGGTGCTTTTCGAGAGGCGAAGCCTGAGAGCCAGCGCAGCTAGAAACATCGGAATCAGAGTTGCCCAAGGAGACGTCCTTGCCTTTCTCGACGATGACGCTGTGGCCGATAAGAAGTGGGTGGAGAACCTGGTTGACAGCTACCAAGAGCTGAAGGCCATGGCGGTTGGGGGAAAGATCTTGCCTCTATGGATTCCCGCCAAACCGGCTTACTTCCCCGATGAGTTGTACTGGCTGGTTGGCGCTACGCACAAGGATTTCGCAGAAGATGCAGTAGTGGAAGTCCGAAACGTCTTCGCATCGAACATGAGCTTCAGAAAAGAGGTCTTTGCACAGGTGGGGTTGTTCAATGAGAGTCTCGGGTTCGGTAATCAAGGCAAGTCTTGTCTCCAGGGTGACGAGGCGGAATTCGGCTTGAGGATGACGAGCAAGCTTGGCAAGAGGGTTGTCTATAATCCCCAGGCCGTAGTCTACCACCGAACCCCGGTATCCAAAGCCATGATCGGCCCGCTACTCAAGAGAGCATTCTATCAGGGCTACTCAAAGGCACTGCTGCGAAGGCTAACCTCCCACCCAGATGCTATCGGCGTTGAGAAGTCGTATCTCCGGCATCTCGCACTCGAGCGCATACCACAAAGGATCGGAACACTGTTCACGGGTACCCGTCGAACCGCCGAGGCAAAGCAGCTCCTGGTTCTGGTCTCCTGCGTTGTCGCAGTTGGCCTCGGGTTCATATACGGCTACGTACGGCGAGCACAATGAGTGGTGCGAAGTCAACAATGGCGGCTGAAGCGGATGTCATAGTCGGCGTCCCCATCTGCCGGAGTACCTCGTTTGTTCTGGATGGATTCCTGGCAAACCAGCATGAGGTTCAAACAGCTTACCCCGGGTGCAGGCTGGTGCTGGCGACCGACGAGCCTGATTTTGTTGCAGAGTTGAAGGAACAAATCAGACTGCATTCAGTGAGGGGGGACGTGATTGCCTACGAGACGACAAGACCACACTACGCCCGAAGCCGGTTCTGGGCAGTGGCATGTGGCAGGGAAGCCCTGCGCCAATATGCGCTATCGAGTGGAGGCGAATACTTCTTGTCACTGGATAGTGACATGGTTTATGCGCCGTCTGTCATCGTCACCATGAAGGAAAAGATGAAGCGCCACGACGTTGTCATGAGCGGCTATTCGATGAAGTGGGGAGCATGGGGATTTGGCGCTGGCTGTGTTATGTTCAGTAGAGAGACTCTCCGTAGGATTACGTTCAGGTGCTATGAGTTTCACAACGGGCAGGCTATTCCTGAGGATACGGTGCTCGACATGGACTTGGCCAGATGTGGCGCCAGGGTGAGCAAAGGCATTTTTGTGTCAGCAAGGCACTACAGAAACAGTCAACACTACAAGAGTATCGAGCCCCAGCCAATGGGGTGGTTTCGAGCAATGACCAACAGCGTGTTGCTTAGATATCTGCTTGTCAGAATGAGCATCCTGTGCAAGTACAATATCCCCCTGAAGTTCCACAATATGCTCTATGGAGGCCCTGATGCGAACTGGTACAAGGGGTAGATGGCATCCTGGGGAAGCAGGCCCAGAAAGACAGGTTCGCTTCTCTAGCGACAATCGGCAATTGCTATCAGCAACCCAGGAGGAACACAGCAATGACTAGGAAGACTCTGAGGATCGGGATAGTGGGTTGTGGGGTGGTGGCACGGATACACGTCTCAGCCATCCGCCGGATCAGGCATGCCGAGGTGGTAGCCGTCTGCGATGTGAACCAGGGGCTTGCTGAGGAGATGGCCAGACGGTTCAATATAGGGAGCTACTATGCTGGTTTGCCCGAGCTGCTGTCCGGAGCAAACCTGGACGTTGTTCACGTAACCACGCCACCGCAGACACATCTGAGCGTCTGCACACAGGCAATGCAAGCCGGCTGCCATGTGCTGGTGGAAAAGCCGATGGCATTGACTCTGGATGACGCTGACAAGATGATAGCGACCGCCAGAACCGAGAAGCTGCGCTTGTGCGTCGTCCACAATCTCCAGTTTGCGTCTATGGTACTGAAGGCCAAAGCCATGGTGGAGAAAGGGCTAATTGGCGACATCGTGGGAATGAACATCACCGACTGCGTCCCTCGGGACGGCGACCTGATGCGCAATAAGCAGCACTGGTGCCATAGACTGCCCGGCGGAATATTCGGCGAGATGCTGCCTCATCCTATATATTTGGCTCTCCATTTTCTGGGCAAGCTGGAGACTGCCGCAGTGCATGCGTGGAATATCAGCCGCGACGAGTCTATGGTGGCTGATGAATTGAGGGTCACATTGAAGGGGAAGGATGGCGTAGCCACCATAGCCGCCTCCGTCAACGGGCCGAGTGACGTTCTCGCCGTCGACGTCTTCGGCACCAGGGGGTCCTTGCACCTTCAGAACGGCGTTGTCGTCAGGCGTTGGCCCAGGCACACGGCCCCCGCCTCGCGTGGAAAGGAGAACCTCCTGACGGCCGCTCAATGGCTAGTCGGTACGGCATCGGCTGCTCTACGAGCAGCTCTGGGTCGCTATCACGATGGGCACCACACGGAGATTAAGAGCTTCGTCAACGCCCTGCGTGAGGGTACAGAACCCCCGGTGACTCTGGACGAAGCCCGGGAGACCACCAGGCTCTACCGGGAAATAACTACCCAGATCGGTTGAATGACACAGTGAAGACCCGCTTCTCCACCTCTGAGGCCCAAGGCAGGAGCTAGCCTGCCAGAGTGACCGCACTATGAGTCTATGCGGAGTCTGCCAGCCTTGGCGAAGTTCTTCTTCTCCATGTCCCGGATGATGACGGTCACCGCCTCAGGCTCTACATCGAAGTTCTTTGTCACCGCCTCGGTGATGTCCTTCACCAGCCCCCTCTTCTGCTCCACAGTCCTCCCCTCCAGAGCATCCACAGTCACGATCGGCATTTCTCTTGTACCCCCTTTGTAGCCTTCTCAACAGCTAGGCCCGTCAGGAACAGACCTGCACATCAGATCTCCTGCCACGCTTTCTCTTCGCGGTGCCCACTCCCCTCCCACGCACGGGGCCCGAAGCTATCCCCGCCGCAACTGTACGGGTAGCAGGCTAGCGGCAGCGCGAACTCCGTGCCATGCATCCAGAAATAAGTATCTCCCACCAGCCAGTGATACAGATTGGCATACATGTAGTAAGGGTGTAGGCTCAGCCCCACACGCCCGGCCCGCCCCCGCTCCCTGCCCAGCAGACGCCTGACCGAGGCAAAAACGCGCCCAGACCATTGGCTGTCACCGCTCACCACAGCCGTGGTGCACCACACCACCACCCTCGCAAGCTGAAGAAGCCGACTACTTCTGACAGGCAGCGGCAGTACGGAGACTGTCACTCCACTGGCCTTCATGCAGGACGTCTTCTTCAGCAAGGTCTCCAAATAACCGCCGACAAATCCGTCCTTGCTCACTTCATCACCACTCTCAGCCCCTATCACCACGCTGACCGCTTTTCTACCAGCCAGACGCTTCTCCATGCAAGCGACAAACGAGCTAGCAGCATCCATCTCCGCGTCTGTCGCCCCACCGAACAGAGGGCAGCCGGCGTCATGAATCACCACCACCGCAACCACCTTTCTCTCCCCCGCCAACCCAAGCACCTCTCCCAGAAACCGCCGCCTCCTCTCCCCCACCAGGTTATTCCACATCCAGCCACCCTCAAGCGGTGACAATCGGAACTCTTCGCCATCCGGAAAGCCGTAGTCCCTGCACAGTCCTCCAACATCCTGCTCCAGCCTCCCTGCCTCTTCACCCGGTACAAACAGGCCTCCAGCCGCAACCAGGGGCCCCATCCCAAAACGAAGCGGCTGGCTCCGACGCGCATCGGCCGCAAAGACGAAGTCCATGCCACCCTACTCCGCCCTACCCGTACCTCTGCGATCTCTTTGGCACAACCCCAACCATGGTAGCCCTGGCTACCACAACTGGCTCGTCGAGCACATCTGCGGCCGAGGGCTGCTCCGCAATACCTGCCGGGGCTACGACCCTTTTCGCCTGCAGTTCAATAGTGCGCGACGTATTGCCTACCTCTACGATCTTCCCTGTCGCTTCGATGAAGTCTCCGGCATGAACCGGTGCCAGCAGATCCACACTGGAATAGGCGCGCAGCAAGCCCTCATCGCCGTCGTATCTGATGGTGATCTCGGTGGCCACATCACCGAAGAGACTCAACACCCAGGCACCATTGACCAAGCCACCGGCATAGTGAACATCCTTCTCGCTCACTCGCACCCTCAACATCACCTCATCGCCTATCCCGACGCTCCGTTTCTCTTTCATAGTGGACCTCCCTACAGTTCTCTCTTCGTCACCCGACTGCTGTCATGATAGCACAAGCGGGCCCGCAATTGCCTCGACCGCGGCTGACCGTTCCCGCATCAGCCGTCACCATTGCCCTGCCGCCAGCTTCGCGCGGTCCATGCAGACAGGACCTCAGCTCTACAGGCGGTGCCTCCTTCACACCAAGCGGCCAGCAGCACCCTGGGATTTCCCATCAGGTTCTATTACAATAGTCTCACAAGTCAGGAGGATATCGTTATGCAGTACAAGAGACTCGGCAGCACTGGCCTCAAAGTGTCCCAAGTATGCCTTGGCACCATGACCTTCGGCAGCCAGGTGGACGCAGCTGAGGCCACCAACATAATCAAGGCTGCGCTGGATGCCGGTGTCAACTTCTTCGATACCGCCGACCAGTACGTGCAGGGACGGTCCGAGCAAATCGTCGGACAGGCCCTCAAGGGAGAGCGCCGGTCAGTGGTGCTGGCGACCAAGGTAGCAAACAGGATGGGACCCACCCCCAATGATATCGGCCTGTCGAGGAAGCACATCATGCAGGCAGTAGAGGACAGCCTGCGCCGCCTGGACACCGAATACGTTGACCTCTACTACGCCCACCTCCCGGACTACGACACGACCATCGAGGAGACTCTGCGTGCCATGGACGACCTGGTCCACCAGGGTAAAGTGCGCTACGTAGCCTGCTCCAACTTCCGCGCCTGGCAGCTTTGCAGAGCGTTGTGGGTCAGCGACGTCAATCACCTAGCGCGATTCGATTGTATTCAGTCGCCCTACAACTTACTCACCCGCGACATTGAGTACGAACTCCTTCCTCTCTGCGAGAGCGAAGGGGTTGGAGTCACCGTCTACAACCCCCTGGCCGGTGGTCTGCTAACCGGCAAGCACGACCCCAACAAGCCACCGCCTGAGGACAGCCGGTTCGCTCTCGAAAGCCTCGGCCAGATGTACTACGAGCGCTACTGGTCAGCCAGCAACTTCGAAGCCGTGGCACATCTCCAGGAGATCGCCCACGCGCACGGCCGGAGCCTGACCCAGTTCTCTCTGGCCTGGGCATTGAGAAGCAACGTCGTGACCTCAACCATTTTCGGCGCTACCTCCCTCAAGCAGCTGGAGGAGAATCTGCGAGCCACCGAACTGACCCTATTAGAAGATGAGCTAGTTGCCTGTGATAACGTCTGGCGCCAACTGAGGCCCCTCAGGTTCTTCTACGGAAGGTAGAACACACAATCTCCACAGAGTGGGGATCCATCATCTCCGTAATACCCAGCCACTAATCCTCTCTCTTCGTTGCTTCCCCCTCCCCCACGTGCTAGCATTGCACCGTCCACCTCACCATTCCCAGGTTGAGCCGGCCCTGCCCCAGTATGGCGAGAACCTCGGCGAATGTCAGCACCGGGCAGAGCCCGCCACGGCATGAGCAACACAGACTGGCCGGAGCCCTTAAGAAGTCTGTATCGCCAGCGCTGGCCAATCTGGATTGTCGCCGTCCTGGCTCACACCATAGGAATGTTTCACCGGGCCGCCATGGCTCCCATAGCTGACCGGGTCATGGCTGACCTTCAGCTCACGGCAGTCGCCTTCGGCAGTCTGGGCGCGGTCTACTTCTACACCTACGCCGCCATGCAGATTCCCTCGGGTACCCTGGCAGACACCCTGGGGCCACGAAAGACTGTCGCCGCTGGCTTGCTCCTGTCCGCTCTCGGCTCCTTTGTAATGAGCGCCGCCCACTCCTTCAGCGTCATATACCTGGGAAGGCTTCTGATTAGCTTCGGCGCCTCGGTGCCGGCGCTCAGCGCCATGAAGCTGCTCATGGGGTGGTTCCGCCCCCGTGAGATGGCGACCATGACCGGACTCACTGTATCACTGGCAAGTCTGGGACAGATAGCCGGCGCTACGCCCCTTGCCCTCGTGGTGATGTGGATAGGCTGGCGTTTGTCTTTCGTCGCTATGGCCGGCATCAGCCTCGTCATGGCCATCGTCACCTGGTTCATTGTCAGGGACAGCCCTGCCCATGTCGGCCTCCCTTCAGTGGCGGAACTCCGCCATCAGACCCCTCTCCCGGACGCTACAGGGCGCCACTCGCCCCACTCGAGCTTGGCGCGACGATTCGCAGCCGTCTTCACCGACACACGCCTCTGGCCCCTCTTTCTAGTGGGCTTTGGCACCTATGGCGCTTATGCCACCCTGTTCCACAACTGGATGGTAATCTACCTGATGCAGACCTACAACGTGCAGCGCGACTTCGGTGCCAACTTCGTCCTCATCGCTGCCATTGGTATGATAGTCGGTGCTCCGGCAGCAGGTTTCCTCTCCGACCGCCTGTTACAGCAGCGGCGTTTGCCTATGGCGTTGTTCGCCAGTTTCTCCTTGGCATCCTTTCTGATCCTGACATTGTGGAATGGCGCCAGACCTCCTCTAACGGCAATCTACCCTCTGTGCTTTCTTGTAGGACTCGGCTGCGGCGCTCCGCCCGTCACTATCGCCTGCGTCAGGGATACGGTTCAACCCGCTCTCCAGGGCGTCGCCTCCGGGCTGGTCAACTCGGGCGGCTTCGTCGGGGCTGCCATCGCTCAGCCCCTCTTCGGTCATCTCCTCGACCTCAAATGGACTGGTGAGATGATCCAGGGGACCCGCGTCTATCCTTTGGAGGCTTTTCAGCAAAGCTTCCTCCTCTGTTGTGTTATGGCTGGTCTGGGCTTCGTTGCCGCTCTGCTCGTCAGAGAGCCCGGCCACTTGACATCCGCTCCTCATCCCCCCTGTTGACGCAGACCTTTGCCCAGCCAAATAGGGCGCTGAACCGGCAAAATCAGGGTAGTATCCCTCCGTGTTCTGGGGTGAAAACCCCTGTCCTCTTCCACATATACTGCTTATGCTTAAGCCATTCGCATGACCCAAGTACACCAGGCAGAAAAGCCGGCACCACAGCCATCCGCGAGGGCGGAAACTGCAGTACCCGCAACGCACCCGACACTAGCCCGGCAAGATCAGAAGGATTCTTAGCTTGGAAACGGTGACTATCACCCTCGATGGAAGGGAAGTCAGTGGTTACCCCGGGATGACCATTCTGGATCTGGCTCGCGAGTCGGGTGTTGAGATCCCCACGCTCTGCCATGATCCCTGTCTACCACCCGCTGGCGCCTGTCGAGTCTGCCTGGTAGAAGATGAACGCACTGGTGCCCTGCTGGCGTCCTGCGTCGCACCAATAGCGCCCGGGATGATAATCAACACCCGCTCCGATCGCGTCATCGAATCGCGCAAGACCATAGTCAAGCTAATGCTCGCCAGCCACCCCGATTCCTGCCTGGTTTGCGACAAGGGCAACCGCTGCCAGTTGCGCCAGGTTGCCTCGGATATGGGCATCGGCCTGCTAGGACTCCAGAGGCTTCCTCAAACAGCCACCATCGACGAGGTGAACCCTTTTCTCGAAAGAGACTTGAGCAAGTGCATCCTCTGCGCCAAGTGCATCAGAGCGTGTCAGGACTTGGTCGTCCAGGGAGCCATTGACTATTTCCAGAGAGGATTCGCTACCAGACCGGCGACCCTCAGCGACTTGCCGCTGGAGGATTCCGAGTGCACCTTCTGCGGCACTTGCGTAGCCCTGTGTCCCACGGGTGCCCTCACAGAGAAGGACAAGTCGTATCGGGGAACCTCAGCGACCGTCGTCTCTACAACCTGCCCCTTCTGCGGCTGCGGCTGCGGTCTTCGTCTGGAAGTCAAGGACAACAGCATAGTGCGGGTGACGCCCGACAGAGAATCCACCATCAACAACGCCGCTCTCTGCGTTAAGGGGAGCTACGGCTGCGACTTCGTCCACTCCACCGATAGGCTCACTACCCCCCTGGTCAGAAGGAATCATGCCCTTGAGCCAACCTCCTGGGACGAAGCCCTTGAACTGGTAGCCACCAGATTCCGGGAGATAAGGGATGCATATGGCTCCAGCACCCTGGCCGTCCTCGGCTCCTCCAAATGCACCAACGAGGAGAACTACCTTCTGCAGCGATTCGCCAGAACGGCGCTGGGCACCAACAATATCGACAACGGCAGTCGCTTGTACAGCTCTGCCGCTCGCGTGGGGCTTGGCTCCACCGTTGGCTCGTACGGAAGCACCACACACCTGAGCGATCTGGAACGCTCACAGGTCATTATGGTCTTTGGGGCTGACCCGTCCTCATCAGCCCCTATCGTCGAATATGCTGTGAAGCGGGCCGTCAAGAAGGGGAGTGCCAGACTGATACTGGTGGATCCTCGTCGCACTAGCCTCGCTCCTTTTGCCCATATCTGGCTGCGACCCAGGCCTGGCACCGACGTTGCTCTCATAACCGGTCTGGCAAAGGTGATTGCCGACGAAGGACTGCTGGATGAGGAATTCGTTGCCAGGAGAACTGACAACTTCGAGGCCTTCGTGCACAATCTCCAGGCGCATCCCCTCGAGCTCGTGGAGGAGGTCGCCGGCGTCCCCCTTCCAGACGTTTGCACCGTCGCACGGCTGTACGCCACGGCAGACCGCACAGCCATAGTCTGCGGCACCGGCATCACCCAGCACCCGAATGCAACAGACACGGTTAAGGCGCTGGCAAACCTGGCGTTGCTGACCGGAAACGCAGCACGAGCTGGAGGCGGGATCCTCGTCCTCCAGCAAGACAACAACGGACAGGGCGCGTGCGACATGGGCGCCCTCCCCGACTTCTTCCCCGGCTACCAGAGTGTGACCGACGCCCGCGCCAGAGAGAGATTCCAGGAGCTCTGGGGAGTCGAGCTCCCCGCGAACCCGGGGCTATCGGCTCTGGAGATCGTGGACAACGCACACCAGGGCAGCACCAGGGGCATATACGTTGTAGGCGAAAACCCGGTGTTGAGCTTTCCTCAATCGCAGTCCGTGGCGAACGCTATGGCTTCCCTCGACTTCCTCGTAGTACAGGACATATTCCTCACCGAAACAGCTAGGCTGGCAAACGTAGTTCTGCCCGCGGCGAGCTTTGCCGAGAAGGAAGGTACCTTCACCAATTTTGAAGGAAGATTGCACGCGGTGCAGCCGGCTATAGGGCCTGTCGGGGAAAGCCTGCCAGACTCCGATATCCTGCTTCGTCTGTCTCGTAAGATGGACGCCCCCATGCCATATTCCTCTATCCAGCAGGTCATGAACGAGATAGCCGACATCTCCGGTCTGCCGGCGTACAGCTCATACCAGGGGCCTGACTATTCCAGGGCGGGCCCGACTAGCCCCTCTTGGCCTGGATCGAATGACAGCCCATGGGACACCGCGCTCCGTCACGGAGGCCAGTTCCTCAAGGGCTTCGCCCGATTCTGTGCCGTGGAGTGGACTTCACGGAGAAAGGCAGACAGCGACTACCCTCTAACCTTGCTGACCGGCGCCACGCTCTGCCACCACGGCACAGGAACCAGGAGCTCCAGGGCTCCCAGGTTGAGCAGGTTCCACCCCCACGCTCTCCTGGAACTGGGTGCTTCCGACGCCACCGGGCTGGGGATCGGCCACGGAGACAGAGTCAGAGTTGTCTCCCCTGTGGGCCAGGTGACTGCTACAGTCAGAATCACCGATGCCCTGTCTCAAGGGGCGTGCTTCCTCCCCACATCCTTTCCCGATACCCCTGTCAATCAGTTGTTCGCCTCCACCCTGGACCCTGAGGCCAAGGCACCTTCCCTCAAGGCGTGTAGTGTCAGGATAGAGAGGACTGCCGGCGATGAATAGTCCACAGCGCACTGCCGCGGTTGACCTTGGCCAGATAGATGCCATCGTAGCCCGATGCACCGGACAGAAATGGGCACTGATACCACTGCTGCAGGGAATTCAGGAAGAGTTCGGCTATATCCCTCCCCAGTCGATACCAATCATAGCTAGGGCTCTGGGACTCTTCCCCAGTCAGGTGCAGGGAGTCATCTCTTTCTACGAGCAGCTCTATACTGAGCCACGTGGAAGGAAAGTCGTCAGAGTATGCCGGGGTACAGCCTGCCACGTACGCGGGGGGAAGACGATACTGAAACTGGTCAAACGACATCTCGGCATAGAAGAAGGCCAGACGACTGCTGACTTGGAATACACCCTGGAGACTGTTGCCTGCATTGGCGTCTGTGCCTTGGCCCCTAACATGGTTGTCGCTGACCACGTGCACGGCCACATGAACCCCAAGAAGTTGGAACAGCTGTTCAAGCGGCGAGACACCAAGGGAGACAACTCCAACACTGGAGACTAGTATGCCAGACAAGCGCATCATCTTTGTCTGTCACGGAACCGGATGTATCTCCAGCGGCTCCGATGCAGTCTATGAGGCGCTCAGGGAGGAGATAGCGCGCCAGGGAATAACAGACGTCGAGGTGGACTTCACCGGTTGTCATGGTTTCTGCGAGCAGGGGCCAAATGTGGTCGTCGAACCCGAAGGCATCTTCTATACCCATGTCCAGGCCGATGACGCCCCTGAGATCGTCGGCTCCCACCTCCGAGAAGGCAAGCCGGTCCAGCGCCTCTTCTACCATGAGCCCCTCAGCGGCAAGGCCATACCGCGCTACTCGGAGATGAATTTCTACAACAAGCAGCAGCGTGTCATCCTTCGCAACTGTGGACACATTAACCCGGAGAAGATCGACCACTACATCGCCGCCAATGGCTACCGCGCGTTGAAGAAAGCTCTCCTCCAGATGACCCCCGAGCAGGTCATTGAAGAGGTCAAGAGGTCCGGCCTCCGCGGCCGCGGCGGCGCCGGATTCCCTACCGGCCGCAAGTGGGAGTTCTGTCGCAACGTCACCGGCGACAAGAAGTATGCCATCTGCAATGCCGACGAGGGAGACCCCGGCGCCTTCATGGACCGCTCCATCCTCGAGGCAGATCCCCACGCCGTCATTGAAGGCCTCACCATCGCCGCATACGCTATGGGTGCCACGGAAGGCTATATCTACGTCCGCGCGGAGTACCCTCTGGCAGTGAGACGAATCCGCATTGCCCTGGAGCAAGCCACCCAGAGGACTTTTCTGGGAAATGACATCCTGGGCTCCGGCTTCGATTTCGCCGTCCACATCAAGGAAGGCGCCGGCGCTTTCGTCTGTGGTGAGGAGACAGCTCTGATGGCCTCCATCGAGAGCCGCCGCGGCATGCCTCGGCCCCGCCCCCCCTTCCCCGCCCAGTCCGGACTCGATGGAAAACCTACCACTATCAACAACGTCAAGAGCCTGGCCTCCGTCCCCGTCATCATAGACCGCGGGGCCGACTGGTTCGCCAGCATAGGCACTGAGAAGAGCAAGGGAACCGCTGTCTTCGCCCTCAGCGGCAAGATAGCCAACAGTGGCCTAGTCGAGGTGCCCATGGGGACTCCCCTCTCTACCATCATCTTCGATATCGGAGGCGGTATCCCCCGCGGCAAGCGATTCAAGGCAGTACAGACGGGTGGACCATCAGGCGGGTGCATCCCCGCCCGGTACCTCGATATCCCTGTTGAATACGAGACCCTCACCCAGCTGGGTTCGATCATGGGTTCCGGAGGCATGGTGGTCCTGGACGAGACCACCTGCATGGTGGAAATAGCCAGGTACTTCCTCAGCTTCACTCAGGCCGAGTCCTGCGGCAAGTGCGTCCCTTGCCGTCTGGGCACCAGGCAGATGCTCGAAATCCTCACCAGGATAACCCAGGGCAACGGTCGTGAAGAAGATATCGACACCCTCCTCACCATTGCCAGGACGGTCAAGGCATCCGCCCTCTGCGGCCTGGGGCAGACCTGTCCCAACCCAGTGCTCACCACCCTCAGTTATTTCAGAGACGAATACGAGTCTCACATCAGGGAAAAGAAATGTCCTGCGGCCGTCTGTGATTCCCTCATGATCTCGCCCTGCCAGCATACCTGCCCGGTGGGCATCAATATCCCCAAGTATGTGGCCCACATCGCTGCCGCTGAATACCTGGAATCGGTGGACACTATCAGGGAGCGCAACCCGTTCCCCTCCATTTGTGGTCGCATCTGTCATCACCCCTGCGAGGGGAGATGCCGCCGCGGGGAACTCGATGAACCCGTGGCCATCATGGCGCTGAAGCGCTTCGTGGCCGACTGGTACTTCGAACATGCCGCCGAACTGCCTCAGCCGGAGCCTTTCCCGCAAACCCACAGCCAGAGAGTGGGCGTCGTGGGGGCCGGGCCAGCAGGACTCTCCTGCGCCTACTTCCTGGCCCAGATGGGCTACCCCGTGACAGTTTTCGAAGCCCTTCCCGTTGGCGGCGGCATGATATCGGTAGCCGTACCTGACTTCCGTTTGCCCCGAGAGGTCATCAGCAGGGAAATCGACTACATTGTCAAGCGCGGCGTGGAGATCAGATACAATACGCCCGTCAACGCAAACTTCACCATAGAGCACATCAGAAATAGCGGCTATCAGGCCGTCTTCATTGCTGCTGGAGCCCAGAGAAGTCAGCGCATCGGCATACCTGGAGAGATCGACGACACCGAAGGATTCTACTACGGACTGAGATTCCTCAGAGATGTCAAGGTCGGCAGGCCTGTCAGAATCGGACATCACGTCGCCGTCATCGGAGGAGGCAATGTGGCTCTAGATGCCTCGCGCACTGCCCTCCGCCTTGGCGCTGAGCAGGTCAGCCTCTTCTATCGCCGATCGCGCGACGAGATGCCCGTTTCCCAGCTGGAATACGATGACGCCCTATCTGAGGGAATTCAGATGAACTTCCTGGTTAGCCCCACCCGTATAGCAAGCGACAACTGGAAGGTGACGGGGCTACATTGTATTCGCATGAAGCTCGGTGAGCCTGATGCCACCGGCCGCCGCCGCCCCATCCCCATCTCCGGCTCCGACTTCCTCGCCAGCGCCGATACCGTGATCGCCGCTGTGGGGCAGGCCCCCGATCTGTCCTTTCTTCCACCCGATAGTGCCCTGGAGCGCACCAAGTGGGAAAGACTGGCGGTCGATGGCAACCGCTTGGCCACCAGCGTCCCCGGTGTCTTCGCCGGAGGTGACTTCGTCGCCGGACCGGGTATGGTCGTAGAGGCCATCGCTGCCGGCCGAAGAGGCGCCATCGCCATAGACAAGTATCTCCAGGGCGACGACTCCAGGGTCGAGATATACGACTTGAAGCCTGCCGTCGTCGAGGAAGCCATACGCCCGGACGAGGAGGAGGCCTGGGAGCCACAGTACAGACCTCAGGTGTCTACCCTTCCTCTTGAAGAAAGGAAGCACAGCTTCAAGGAGACAGAGATGGCGCTCTCGGAAGACAAGGCCAGACAGGAAGCCAGGCGTTGTCTGCGTTGCGACCTTGAGAGCTAACGGCAAGACCCCGTGGCCTGACAATGGAGGTTGAGCATGAAGTCCATCACCAAGCAGAAGCCTTTCGACGAAATACAAGAGCAACTCAACGGCTTTGACCGCGTCTACGTCGTTGGCTGCGGCACATGCGCCACGATGACCAAGACCGGCGGCACAGAGGAGGTCCTGGCTATGAAGGAGCGCCTGCAGGAGCTGGGTAAGCTGGTGACAGGCTTCAGGGTCATCCCCATTGCCTGTGACGAGATGACCGCGGCAGCCGTCGCCGAGGACAGAGGAGCTATCGACAATGCCAGCTGCATTCTGGTCATGGCCTGTGCTCTGGGTGTCAATCGTATCAGCCAGTACACCGCCAAGCCTGTTCTGCCAGCCCTCGACACGCTATTTATTGGCATAGAGGACAGCCCCGG
>Ga0209427_10004773_pt1 | contig 15614 bp, 10 predicted proteins | sample DeeMarSWOR136_30_FD_187465 | JGI IMG/M metagenome (GOLD analysis project Ga0209427, IMG submission 187465) | Marine sediment microbial communities from White Oak River estuary, North Carolina - WOR-1-36_30 (SPAdes) (version 2) | ecosystem: Environmental > Aquatic > Marine > Intertidal zone >...
AGTCCCATTCAACGAAAATATCGCTTTCGTTTGTCTTAGAAGGAATATCTCCACTAAGTCTGATTAAACCAATAAAGTTGTCGTCTACTAACTCCAAATTAGCCTCTATAATATCTAAATAGGATTCATCAACAGTAGGCTTTCCATTTTTATCTAATAGATCAACCTCTTGATCGGTTAAGGATATGCAATAGGCAGAAGTGATATTTAATAAAAGTAAAATTAAGAAAAATCCGAAAACTGATCTCTTCATTCTCAATCACTTTTTTGGGAGCTTAGAGTATTGGGCCATAAGAGATCTATGAGAAAGATCCAATCCATATGTAAGCAATCGCAAAGTGCTTTTACCTGGAGAGTACATACTTAATTTCAATTATCTATCTTAGCACTCTTTACACATTTTAATACAATTAACATTATTTTAACACTTTAAACGAATTTTAACTTATTTTAATATGTTAGGCACGTGTACTATTCACTGAATTTCTACCAGGAAGTGGATAAATCGAGAGATAAGTTATTAATTGGTTTCATTAATGTATCCACTCCTGGATTGGCATTAGGTATCTATGATTTTGACTCCGAAGATTTTAGATGGATAGATCTATCTGGATTAGGAGAGAATATTTATGCGATTTCAGATATTCACCATTTAGAAAGTGGCTACTGCTTATTAGCTCATGTGGATAATTATGACTTAATCGCATTTTTGGATCCCAACCTAAATTTATCAAAATGCTACAGACTTAATGACACGCGTGAACCTCATTCCTTTATTCCATTTGAAGATGGATTTCTAGTAACCGATACCAAAGGTAATGGAATTAACAGAATCCAAATCCAAGATGATATTTTATCTGAAAACAGATACTGGTCATATGATGAAGAAAAAGAAAATGTAGACATAAACTCTATTGCTCTTTTCAATGGTGAAGTATATATTTCAATATGCGGTCCAAAACCAAAACAAGGTACATGGTGGGAAGCCATAATCCAAGGATGGGATTCTGCACGTAATGGAAAAATAATGAACATTTCGAATGGCAAAATTATATGTGATAATTTAATCCGTCCTCATAGCCTTGTAGATATTGAGGGTATGCTTTTTTGGCTAGAATCAGGTACTGGACTTGTTCACAGTTTTTCGCAAAAGCATGGTTGCAGCTCGGTTATCAAGCTGGATGGATACTTACGTGGTATGGCTTATGATGAAACATACATTTACGTAGCTAGTAGTGCCTTTAGAAGCGTATCAGGAACTACAGATGATAAAGCCTTTACATCAAATAATAGAAACATTCACTGTCACATCTATCGAATAAATAGAAAGGATCTCAAAGTAGAAACAAAACGACTTACAATTTTTGGTAATGAAATTCGTGGTTTGACGTTGATAAAGTCTTATGGTAATCTGAATGAACTTAAAACTGAGGGTATGGATCCTATTTTACAGCGGATATTGGCATACGAAAAAGAATTAGCGCGCAACGCCCGCGTTCACGCTAAACTTATCCAGGAAAAAGAAGCGATACTAAACTCTACAAGTTGGAAATTCTCTGCGCCGATAAGGTGGATTGGAAAATTATTATCAAAGATAAAAAATTAAGCGGTCGCGACTTAAGGATTAAGTAGTACACGCTATTGTATTAGTGATTGAACTAGGCGGAATTTTTTTCCTCTTTTAATAGGAAAATCTTCAACTAGGTTTATCCCAATCTCCATATCGTATCCAAAGAGTTCTGTGCATACGCTTTTAATTTGCGCTAATGTATTTCTAGTGAATTTTTTACCTTTCTCGATATTGATCACTATTTTTTTTAATTTCTTTTGCACGACTTGAAACTGTGCTATTCCTTTTATATGTTGGATTGAATTTATCACCGCGTATGGTGAGATCATCCTTCCATCAGACATTTTGATAAAGTCAACCGTCTTACCTTCAATATTTTTTATCAAGGGCATCTCTCTACCGCAAGTACATTCTTCATCTGAAAGCGTTACGATATCGCCAACACGATACCTTATCATTGGCGTAACAAACCTGAATAAACTAGTAGCAACCACTTCCCCTTTCTCTCCAGGCGATACTTGTTCCCCATCTTTTAAAAACTCCAAAAAGACCACATCCATGTTAACATGAAGTCCTAAACGCTCTCTGCACTCCCAAGCCATTCCTAATGGTGCTATCTCGATACATCCATAACCATCATAAACCTGAGAATTGAAACTTGAGCTTAAGAAATCTCTATTGGCCTCATTTAGAATCTCGCTACAACTCACTATTACCTTTGGCCTTATGCTTGAAATCCCTAGCTCATTGGCTTCCTTTGCTATAACATTGAGATATGAAGGTGCACTTACTATGAAATCCGGTTGGTCTTCTTTAATCACCTTTATTGAATTCTTAATATTTTCCGATATTACTAGACCTTTGAATCTATTTCTTAGAAATTTCTTCAATAATTCTGACCTTGCATCTCCAGTGGATTTCGGTTTATTTATAGGTTCATTTATCAGACGAATTGTCTTCATCCATGGTTTGAAGCCGTACTCTAAAAATCTTCGGAGGAAATATGCGTCTGCATAATCTTGTGATCTTTTGTCCTCTAATATAGTTACAGGTATACCGGTTGACCCAGATGTAGTTTTTAAAGCACATCTTGATATGTCAGCTCCTGTTGCTGTTCTCTCTTCTAAAGGCACATCGCGTGCAAGCTCTTTTGTAATTATCGGAAATTTTCTGATATCATCGAGTGTTCTAAACTTACTGGGGTGGAATCCATATTGATTGTAGAATCTTCTAAAGAAAGGCACTTTATTGTAAGCGAAAGTAAGAATGGTTTTCAGCTTCTCAATTTGAATCTTTTCAAGAGCTTCTTTAGGTAGCCATTGATTACGCTGTAGTTGTAGGAAATTCCAAAATACCCTGATAATCACTACATTACACCACCAGGTCTGATGAGTAACAAAAATACGATCGTTTTTTCTATTGTACTTTTACTCTACTTGTGTATTTTTTTATTACTCTATCTGTTTCTCCGAAGTCTACCGCTTCGCCCTTTGATAAGAATAGGGTTTTTTCGCAGAACTGCTTAACAAGATCCATGTCATGTGATACTAAGACTATTGATTTGTCTTGAGCCTTGAAATCTTTGAACTTGCTTATGCATTTTTGCTGGAATTCCATGTCGCCTACAGCTATCGCTTCGTCTATTAAGAAAATATCAGGATCGGTTTCTATAGCTACAGAGAAACCAAGTCTAATCTGCATTCCAGAAGACAGGTTCTTAAGTTTTGCATCTCTAAATCTTTCAAGGCCTGAGAATTTTAATATGGAATCCATTCGTTCCTTTACTTCACGATTTCTAAGGCCAAGTATTGAACCATATACGAGGCTATTCTCTTCAACTGTGAGATCTGGGTGGAAACCAACTCCAAGCTCAAGAATTGGGGCGATTTTTCCACTGGTCTTTATAGAGCCTTTATCAGCCCTAAATATGTTGGCAATTAGCTTAAGCAGTGTGCTTTTGCCACTTCCATTTTCACCTATTACGCCTAGAGATTCACCTTGAGAGATTGAGAAACTTATTCCCTTTAAAGCCCAGAATTCCTCATAAGAGAAAGTTTTACCACCTAGAATCTGAAAAATTCCTACCACTTTCTCAAGTATAGTCCCTCTCTTTTCATGTGGGATCCTGAATTTCTTCCATAGGTCTTTGACCTCGATTACTGTGCGCAGTTTAGATCTCCTCCGCGAACCTCGGTTCAAGTCTTCTGAAGATCAAATAACCTACCAATAGCATCAATAAACCACCAAGCAAAGGTAAAATGAAATCCTCGTAAGTGGGTAGAGAACTATAATATAGAATGCTTCTGATCGATTCTATTATTCTCGTCATAGGGTTCAAGGAGTAGAGGAATAAGTATCTATCCGGAATCAGGCTAATGCCATAAATTATGGGTGTAAGAAAGAATCCAGCTTGAAGTACGAGATCCCATATCTGGTGTATATCCCTGTAAAAGACGTTCAAAGCAGCTAGAGATAGCGACATACCTACTATTAGTAAGAATTCGATGCTCAATATTATCGGTAGTAGGAGGATAAGATAGGTCAGCTTCATCCCAAGAAAGACGAGTATTGGGAAAGATACTGCAAACTCAAGTGAAGAACCTACTAGATTAGCCAGGCAACTCGAAAAGACTAGCAGCCATCTGGGGAAGTAGACTTTCGTTACTAGGGGAGAGTTGCCTATGATTGAGAATAATGACATTGAGGTGCTTATGGAGAAGAACCTCCAAGCTAAAAGAGCAGGAAGCAAGAAAATTGGATAATTTTCACTTCCAAATTTTATAAGAGTTGAAAATACTAAAGTAAGAATTATCATCATAGCTAAAGGATTTAATAAAGACCAGAAGAATCCAAGAATTGAATTTCGATATCTTAACTTAAACTCCTTAACTGTTAAATTCCTCACTAGCTGGCTGTATTTTAACAAGTCGCACACATTACCTTATTCTAAAGTCCTTTTGGATATTGCAATTAAAGTTTATTATAGACCGATTCCGAATTCTACATTCTGGCTTCGAGTTAAATAAAGGATAATAATTATAAACTGTCTAAATTTTTAATAGTGTAATTTGATCATAAAGCTTTTCTATATTAAAAGAAAAATGACGATAATTTAGCGCGCACTAGGCCTTGTTAATATGTCTTTTATCCATGCTTTTCGATACCAATTTCTAAACTTGCGTAAGTAGGGCTTGGCAGTGTCAATAGTTGTACCGCTTGTATATGCCCATTTCATGAGTCTTCTATATTCTCCATCAGCAACCTCGGGAAAAGCGCTCTTTAGATCCTTTCGATATTTGTATACATCTAATAAAACCTTCAACGCATCATCCTTTGATAACCAATCCATTCCAACAATTGTAGGCTTTAATATCTCTTGATTCAAGACCTCGCCAGGTGCTTTGGCATCATGACGTAGAATGTTTTCTATTGCTAAACGATTTAACTCTGGTCCTTGATAGACACAATATACATTCAAGCCCTTATCCATACATCTCTCACACATGTAGTTAGTTTGCTTCCTTTCCTGTATATCCGTAAGAGGTATTGATAAGTAAGGTCCAATGGTGAATCTTTTTGCATCATAGATCATGCAACAAAGCTGGACGTTACCCATATAATCTAATGTCACATGTTCATCACGCATAATGCATGACCTAATTCTGTATTGTTGGAATATCCTAACAGTCTCCTTCACTGGAAGAGCTAGATTCTTAATTGTTAATAGATCTTCATAGGACAATTTTGCCTCATTAGGATCGTCGTTAAGATATGCAATCACTTTTTCTAGTGGCATCATCCAAGCCCAAATTGCCTGAAACTCAAAACCTAGATCCGTAGCGAACCTTTTCATCTCTACGACATCCTGTAGATTCGTCAAGTAGAGGAGATATCGGACTTGGATTCTTGTGGTTGAGCCCGCACGTAACCTTGCCTCGGCAAGGGCAACCATATTCTTTTTTAAACGCTCGACATTCCCACCTTTATGGGTGTTATTATAAGTAGCTTGTTTGAAACCAGAGACTGAAATGATAAAAGTGTGTGGATTAGCCTCCATCAGAGCATTAATATTTCCTAATAAATTAAGATTAGAACTCAAAAAACAAGGAACATCGTAATTTTGTACAATTGCAACTAATTCCGGCAGCTTAGGATGAAGAAGGGGCTCCCCCCAGTTAAAAAGACAAACACCCGTAACATTGCATTCAGAACGCGCTTTTTCCATAATCTTGGCTAATAGACTCGGCTGTAAAAATCCACGAGGATTCCTCTCTCCTATCCAATTTCCGTTTGGGCAGGAAGGGCACTCTAGATTGCAGAATCCAACAGCCTCCACAGTAAAGAGAAAATTGAGCTCGCCTTGCATGGATTCCTCAATATTTGTCTTCAATTTTATGCTCACTTTTAGAACAATCTAATCTCAAAAGATAAAGGTTATCAGTATATGATAGCTCGCATTACAATTAAGAAATCATAAATAACGAAACATTATCTTTTTTTACCATGGTTAGGGTACTTTTAATAAATCCACCTCAAAAATATTTTGAGCAATCATTAGGATTCAACGTTTACTTTCCTATAGGATTGCTGTATATCGGTGCAATGATCAAAGATATTTGCGAAGTAAAAATACTTGATTGCTTGATAACAGATTTCAAGATAAAAAAAACAAAGAATTTCATTCTTTATGGAACACCGTTCGAAAAGATTAGAACAATAATACGAAACTTTAATCCGGATATTGTTGGTGTAACTGTCCCTTTTTCTGCTCAATCAAGCAATTCTGAGGAAATAGGTAGATTATGTAAACAGATCGATCCAAACATAACTGTAGTCTTTGGAGGCCCAGATCCTTCAGTACGATATCAACATTTCTTAAAGAATGATTCCTGTGATTTTTGTGTAGTAGGAGAAGGTGAAAAAACCTTCTTTGAATTTGTAAAAAATTTTCATTCAAAATCCTCTTTAAAAAATATTGGAGGTTTGGCATGCAATACAACTGAAGGCATACAATATAGACCAAGAGAATTCTTAGAAATTTTGGACGAAATTCCATTACCTGCTTATGAACTCATAAACTTCAAAGATTATTTAGGAAATCCGTATTTATACATCTCTCGTAGTGGGATCAATCCCAAGAAATCGATTTCTGTGATAACAAGCAGAGGCTGCCCATATGACTGTGTTTTTTGCTCAATTAAACTGCACATGGGTAAGAAATACCGATACCATTCTCCAAATTACGTAATAAAACATTTGAAACTGTTAATAGAACGATATGGAATATCTACTTTTCATTTTGAAGATGACAACATATCATTAAATAAATCACGTTTTGAACAAATCCTAGATAAAATAATTGAGAACGATCTGAAAATACATTGGGACATACCTAACGGAATTCGTACTGACACGTTGGACTTTGATTTATTAAAGAAGATTAAGAAATCTGGATGCAAACATCTGACAATAGCAATAGAATCGGGAAATCAGCATGTGTTAAGCGCCATTATTAAGAAAAATACCTCCTTAGATTACATGATTAAGGTCATAGAATATTGTAAACAATTAAGAATAAGATTATCCTCATTTTATGTAATTGGTTTTCCTGGGGAAACAATCGAAAATATTAAAGAAACTCTAGATCTGTCTTTAAAGTTATATAAATCATACAATGTCTCCCCCAATACTCTTGTTGCTACACCTTTGTATGGTACAGAGTTATACGATACCTGTGTTAAGGAAAAAATAATAGATAGCGATCTTACAGATGAAGATCTTTCTATTGCAACACAGTCCTATGGCAATCCTTTAATCACCACAAAAGAATTCAGTAAAGACGACATCAAAAACCTAATGCGCGAGTATGAATTGAAATTTGAGAAAGAAAGGAATTCAAAATTAAAGAAAGATAGATCCCGCGCTCTCGCAGAAGCTATGATTAATTATATAAAAAGTACATTAAGAGGGGAAATAGATTTTCTTCGTATTGCTAGAAAGCTTTACAAATTAGGTTTGAAGCGCACGTTTATTAATATGCTACGTGTTTTTGTAAAAATATTGTAAATCCTACTTTTCACTCGCTCACATATGCTATTTTTCATTCTCATATTTTCTTGCTGAAGCAATATTATTCCGTGTTCATGATGCTTATTTTCATTTAAAAATATGGATACAGTTGAGGATGTATCACAAGCCCCAAAATATCCATCAAAAGTTCTAGCTAAATTCCAATCTCCATTCTCTTTATATTCAGAAAGCTTGCTTGAATCTATTACAAAATATTTCTTATCCTTACCAAACTTAGCATAGTGAATGTGCCAACCTTTCTTAAACTCCTTTTGAGAGTATCTTTGTAATCTTTCATCAAACACTTTTTTTAATCCATGTTCATACGATCGGAATTTGTAGTGTCGCAAAATGAATTTATTTGGTGAAACCTTGTAATCTATATCCACTGGAAATTTCGGATAATGCCCAGCAGTTGTATGAATCACAGTTCCAGGATAGACCTTCCAAGCACGAAATCGATAGTCATCATTCCAAGTGTAATATTTAAAACGTTTTCTAATGTCCTTTTCTGCACTGTCTTGATCTTTTTCAGTTGGCCAAAATTCAAAATTATTGAATTGAATCAGATTATATCCTTTATGATCCTCAAGTTCAATAGATTCTTTTAATGTAAGACCATCGTATGGTGATTCAACAAATTCATCCGCATCATTTAGTAATATCCAATCGGGATTCTGTTTTAATGCTAACTTGTAGAGTTTTTGGAGTATCAATTGAAGTTCGAATTCTTTATTAGGAAACTTTTCAATTGAAAGCACGCCTTTACCTAGGTATTTTGAGCATTTTTTAAATGAACCGTCAGTTGAGCTATCTAATATGACTAGATGAATTCCTTCTTTTATAAGATGAAGAATGATTTGTTCAATGATATCCAACTCATTATATACAGGTATCATTCCAACAATTCGAATTTTTACTATCCCCATTTGATAATTTTTTAGGCCCACATAATGGATGGGCATTTATGTTAATTGTATAAAGGTAACCTTATTTTAGCAATTTGTATAAATTTTCCTTTCTAGTGCGCGCTAATAGTAATATTAAATTTAATTTGTGTTAAGAGCGCGCGCGCTAAATACAAAAAACAAAGGAATTTACTGAGAAATTAGGATTACATTTTTCAACAGGAAAACTTCGACTAGGAATTGAGGATGAATTTAAGAAAACCACGGAGGACATTATACAATTTAAGGACTGGTTGCCGATTAATCTAGATTTATCGTAATATGATAGTAATTTAAAAAAGGAATTCTCAAACTTTTGTTTTTGGCCATGGAAATTTATCAGCATCAATCCGGATGGATCTGTATCTCCATGTTGTAGTGTTTATTCAGAAAAGTATGATTTTGGAAATATTTTAAAAAGTAATTTCTATGCAGTGTGGAACGGTAAAAATATAAAAGTGCACGAAATGTGGTAAGAAAGAAAAAAACTAATAGCGATTTAAATATGCCCTGTAATTATTGTATAAAAAAAGGCGAATTTTTGGATTTCCAACCAAAATTTTAATTAATCAATAAATTTGCTCATTTTGATTTTTCCGTCTGTAAGTGATCTCTAGAAAAAAAATCAATGCAGAATTCTAAGTTATTAAAATAATAAATATCCAATTGTTGATGAGAACTTTCCTTAAATGAATATGATTCTAGGTTACTTTATATGAACATAAACCTACCATTTGACATGTTCCAGAGATACATGTTAGTAAAAGAGATTATGAAATGTATAAGAGCAAGAAATAAATTCAACATCTTAGATGTGGGTGGCCATCCCTGTCCGATATCCAACTTCTTTCCTAACGATAATGTATTCAACATCGATATTCAATACTGTAAGAAAGATGGTTTCATTAGAGCAGACTGTCAATTCTTACCTTTTAGAAATAAATTTTTTGATCTCGTTACAAACATAGACGTCTTGGAACACCTGCCAAAAGTGAAACGGTTCCCAGTTATAAATGAACTCCTGAGGGTGAGTAATCACTTTGTCGTTATCGCTGCACCCACTTCTTCCAAAGAAGTAAATGATTCAGATAAAGCTCTGTATAATTACATCTTCAAAGAACTTAAACTAAAAGATAAGAATATCGAAGAGCACATGACTTATGGCTTACCCAATTTTAATGAGATAAAAAATTTTCTAAAATCCAAGAATCTAGCCTATGTCGAGTTTTCAAATGGCAGTCTAGATACCTGGCTACCCATGCAAAAATTGAACTTTCGAATTTCAGATAAAAAAACCTATAATATGGTTAATCAAATTTTTAACTCATGCTTATACGAAACAAGTAATCGAGAACCTTCATATAGAAAAATTCTCCTTATAGATAAGACAGCAAAAAACACATCTGAACTTTTAATTAGAACTGAGGCAGTTAAGAATAGAGAGTTCATCCCTTCCTCATCGAAAAAAGGCGAAATACTCAATTTAATACTGGGTATTATGCAAGCGCGTGCATTACTTAAGGATAATCAATTAGGAATTTATCACTCAAAAACAAAATCTATACAAGAAAGACTTACTGGAAAATTTTTAAAGCTATATAGAAGACTTTACAAGCGATATTTTTCAACAAAAAGCAGAAGAATATTACTTGTCGAATATTTTGCTACTTTTATAAATTTATTCAATACAGAAGGAATATTAAATGCATTCAGACTTTTTAGATATTATAAACCTTACAAACAATTTTCAGAATTAAGCGTAAAAGAACAGTATAAAGAATGGTTAAGGCATAATAGAATAATAAATAACATTAAAAAAATAGAAATTTCAAAATTAAAATATCGTCCCAAAATTAGTGTCATAATACCTATTCACGTTTGCGATAGTAATTGGCTTTATTCAGCGATAGATTCCGTAGCAAATCAACTATATCCAAATTGGGAACTAATTATTGTAAGTAATAATATGGTTAAGAGTAGTGTTAGAAGATCTCTTAAGAAATATTCTAATGAAGACAGTAGGATAATAGTCCAACATCTCAAAGGAAGGCAAGACATATCTGAAATTCTAAATAAAGCCCTTAACATGATTAGTGGAAATTTTGTTGGATTTCTAAATCAAAATGACATAATCACAAAAGATGCTTTATTTGAAGTTGCCAAGATTTTAAATCAGAATCGAAACTTGGATCTGATTTATAGCGATGAAGATAAAATAAACCTAGAAGGAGATAGGATAGATCCATTCTTCAAACCCGATTGGTCTCCAGACCTTTTTCTATCTATGAACTATATTAATCGTTTTCTTGTTCTCAGAAGAGATATAATAAATAAAATTGGAGGATTTAATCCGGAGTTTGAAGTAAATCAAGAATATGATTTATTATTGAGAGTGTCTGAAAAAACAGAGAATATCTACCATATACCTAGACCTCTATATAGTGTCCGTATAGCGCCGGGTTCCACTAGAACTTCTGAATTAAATGTCCGTGACTCAGCAAAGAGGGCATTAGATAAGACTTTATATAGGCGAAATATTGAGGGCGAAGTCACAGATTGCTTAAACGGAAATTATCGGGTGAAGTATCGCATTAAGGACTCGCCATTGGTCAGTATTATAATACCTACAAAAAACAAAGTCGATTTACTAAGGCAATGTATTAAAAGCATCGAGTCGAAAACTTCATACAAAAATTATGAAATTTTAATTGTAAATAATAATAGTACTGATACTAAAACTGTTTCCTATTTAAAAGCTTCACGTCACCGTGTTATTGATTTCAACAAAAACTTCAATTTTTCAGAGATAAATAACCTTGCAGTAAGATATTCAAAAGGAGAATATTTTCTATTTCTAAATAATGATATGGAAGTTATAGAACCAGATTGGATAAATTCAATGCTTGAACATTCCCAACGTTCAAATGTAGGGATCGTTGGTGCCCTTCTTTTATATCCAAGAAATATCGTTCAAAGAATGTTTAATAGACCTAAAACAATTCAGCATGCAGGTGTAACACTAGGCATTGGTATTGCTGGGCATGCATTTAGGCATCTTCCTGTAGATAATAATAATTATTTCAACCTACATCGAGTAATACGAAATTGTAGTGCAGTTACAGCTGCCTGTTTAATGGTAAGAAAAAAAATATTTGAAGAAGTTGGCGGTTTCGATGAAAATCTTAAAGTAGGATTTGGAGACGTTGACTTGTGTCTTCGTGTAAGGGAGAAGGGTTATCTCATCGTTTATACCCCTCACGCTAAATTATATCATCATGAATATGCTACTAGGGGTCGGAAACATTTGAAGGAGGATGAGATCTATTTTTTAAATCGTTGGAAAAACACGCTGATAAAAGTGGATCCATTCTACAATCTTAACCTCACTCACTTCCGGGAGGATTATTCTCTTTCATATAAAGGATCATATTGTGTCCCATTAATGGTTCTCTCAGAATTATTCTATAATAGGGCAGATCTCCAAAAAAATTATCCAGAAGCGCATAATGGTGATTTCAGAAGGCTGATAGATTGGGCGACAATCTATGGTGTGATAATGGATGAGACAAGAACATTACTTCAAATTCATGATTACTACTATATAGCTAATTCCTCAGAAAATATTAGACCTCTTGCTAAGTTGATAAGCCTTTATAATAAGCGGATAAATATTCAAGAAAAATTTCCTGAGGTTTTGGAAGGAGATTTTAGAAAGTTAATCAAATATTCCACCGTAGTCAAGTATTCCGAAAATAAAGAACTGATAACTTGAAATTGTACTAACCTGAAATTAACCTCGGCGAATAACTAAATATTTCGATAACAATGCAACCCTTTTTACTATTACATGTTATTTGGAATGTTGTTTAGGCATTTCTTACTACAATTATAGCGCGCGCGCTCGATATCCTTAATGAAAAAATCCTAAGAGGCGAAACATTGGAGTATGAACTTAAGAAAGAACGATCTAAAACTAATAGTTTTACGAAAGAAAATAAGAGACTTAAGAACGGGATAAATTTGATAAAATCTAGTTTAACATAAAGAGTATTGAATAAGTTTTCAAATTTATCAATAAATTAGCGCGCTAAAGATGCTTTAATACATCTTTTAAGGGATTGTCTTATGATCGAATAATGCAGAAAAATTTTGAAAAAAAGGTTACATAAATGGTAAATGATCAACTCGAGGTTACAGGGGAGAGATACCACCCTTTCCTAGATCCCAAAATCTTCGGACCTGAAATTCATTACGAACATTTACATAGATATTATTTCGCATCGAAATTCATTAAGAACAAGCTAGTTCTAGATTTAGGTTGTGGCGATGGTTATGGTAGTCATATTCTTTCAAAATCTGCCAAATATGTCATAGGGTTGGATTATGATGAACATACTATAAACCATGCAAGAAGAAAATACCTTAAAGACAATCTTAAATTTATTCTAGGATCTGCGATTGATATTCCGATTGGAAAAGAAAAGATATTTGATATAATAATCTGTTTTGAGGTCTTAGAGCATTTAAGAGAGCATAATAGATTTATATCTGAAATTAGAAGATTGCTGAAAGATCAAGGAATCTTGATAATTTCAACTCCGGATAAAAGGCTTTTTAGACGTAAACGTCAACCAAATTATAAAAGTCTGTATCATAAAAAAGAACTGCATTTTGATGAATTCAAGGATTTGCTGAAAACAAAATTTAAGCACGTTTGCATTTATGGGCAAAGAATTTTTACTGGATCACATATATGGCCTTTATCTGATCTAACTTCTATTTGTGAAGAGCATATCATTGAAAAAAAGAGAAATACATTTTCTTTAATAGATCTCAATAAGAAAGAACACTTTTACTTAATAGCAATAGCTTCAAATAGAAAACTTGATACATCGAATTTGTGCTTTAAAAGCTACTTGACAGATACTAGTAACATTATTGTGGAAAGAATTCGCATTCTTGAAAAGCAAATTGCAGTTACAAGTTCCGATATTGAGAAATTAAGTTCCGATATTGAGAAGATAAAATCCTCTTTGGCTTACAGAATCTATATGAGAATTAGAAAATTTTTACCTATTAAATGAACGCAAGTTAAATGAAGCACGAATCAAATGAGCTGGCTTTAATGAAAAGGCAAGGTGACAAATTAGCACGGGCACTAAAAGGAATAAAAGAGAATGTCTTGCAGTTATTTGGAAAAACTCGAATACCACAATCTATTCCTGATATTATGGCTCATATTGATGAACCAAGGAATCATCAGATTAGCTGGTCAAGAATTTTAGTTCGTGGTTGGGCTATTCCACCAAAAAAAATCAAATGGATAGAGGTAAACCATGATGACAGATATAAAGACAAAATTAAGATCGGTAATGAAGTACGACCTGATTTAGCCCTAGTCTTTCCATCGATATTAGATGCCAAATATGGAGGTTTTTTCGCTCCAATTAAACTTGGAACTAAGGAAGGAAAATGCAAATTAATATTTTCAGCTATTTCCACAGAAGATAAAATTGAACTTGGAGAAAAAATCATAGTCAATTCTGAATCCATAATTAATCACCCTCCTGAAAATTTCTGTATAGCCCCGACTAGTCGTTGTAATCTATCATGCACTATGTGTCCTATTCATTCAAATCAGGACTTTGATAACAAATTTAATATTAAGCAGTCTACAATTGATCTAATCTTAAATGATTTTAAGTACTATTCTCATCATATCAAAAATATTGACCTAACCCCTACCTACGGAGAACCGTTTCTTTATCGTGATATTTTTAAATTAGTTGATCAAATTCAAAAAGTCTGTCCGAATGCAAAGATTTCCTTAACTACTAATGGAACTATGTTTTCCAAAGTTTTTATCGAAAAAATACTCGATTCTAAACTTACTGATATTGTTATTTCGCTAGATGCAAGTAGTAAGACGTTTTATGAAAAAATTCGAAAAGGCGCTAATTTCGAGCATACTATGGCCGGATTATGTAAATTAATTAATATGCGAAATCGCCGCAAAAAGAAATTACCTAGAATTGGAACTAATTTTAATTTTATGCAATCAAATATTCACGAATTCCCAGATTATGTGCGTAATTCAATAAAAGTTGGCGTAGATTATATTTATGCAAATAATGTTCATGGCTTCTTTGATAGTGATTACGGAGAGCATATCTACATTATGCCTGGAGATCATAATAGATTGGCCTCATCGCGCCACGCTAGTTATGCTAAAATAATTCGAGAAGCTCAAATGGTAGCTGAAAAAGCCAAGGTAGAATATTATTTTCCTTCTATAACACCATCTGAGCCTTTCCTAGACTGCCGATATGGAGCAAGAACTAGACCATACATAGATAAAACTGGAGATATTTATCCGTGTTGTGTTGTACATACTATAGCTTACTCTCAAGGAGGATCGTTTAAACCCTTTGGGAATGTAAAGGAAAATTCATTGAATGAAATCTGGGAGTCAAAACCCTACCAGCGTTTCCGCAAGGCATTCTTTACAGGTGACATTCCAGATCAAAACTGCAAAAAATGTCATTTATTTTACAATATGTAGAAAAAGAAAGATTGTGTTATAAGCAATCTATCTTGCACTTAATTAATAAGAAAGGCGAAATCCATAGAAGTGCTGTAAAAAACCGTGAAAAATAGGCGCGCGCGCTAAAATGCATTAATATTTTGCGCGTGCAATGTTGTAGGTAAAGGTAAAAATAGCGCACCTTTTTAAGGGATAAAGTTTGACGCCAAATCTTGCTACATCTGTAAGTACGTTAAAACCCCTATTTCGTGCTAGAGTAATATATCATTACCTAATTGACCGATACTCGAAAACCCGATCATTAGAGCGTCTAAAAGTTGAAAACGAATCCCTTGCAGACTCTGCGATGCGCTGTAACCAAATAATTCTCAACAATCTACCCGTACATCTCACAATCTTTAATACTACCGCCTGCAATCAACGTTGCTTTCATTGTTCGAAGACAATAGACATGCTCGACGACAAGGAAATGCCAAGTGATCTT
>Ga0209427_10004774_pt1 | contig 15612 bp, 12 predicted proteins | sample DeeMarSWOR136_30_FD_187465 | JGI IMG/M metagenome (GOLD analysis project Ga0209427, IMG submission 187465) | Marine sediment microbial communities from White Oak River estuary, North Carolina - WOR-1-36_30 (SPAdes) (version 2) | ecosystem: Environmental > Aquatic > Marine > Intertidal zone >...
AACTTATCGTCTTTCATCACCACGGCTATGTAGATGTTCTCGTCATCCCATAGCAGATAGAACTTTCCACTACTGTCGTCAGGCCCGGCCCAAGCAGCCGTGTTAGCACTGTCACTACTCAATTGCTCTTCCGTGTCAAGAACGGCTGGCGTCATCGCTGCAAGCTTCCAGTCGCTCAAATCTCCGTCAATGGCATCAGGCGTACCCCTGAGACAGTCGATCACCAGTTCTTCTCCAGTGGCTGGGTGTACTGCAGGTGGGTCCGCAACCGCCAAATTCACGCTGAGCACGGTGAAAATTCCCATGAAAAGGCATTTCTTGGCTAACATTTTATTCCTCCTAATAATAGTTTTAGTGTAGCAATGAATCATCGACAGCAACAGGGCTGATGTCCAGGCTTTGGTCACGGGGGACGAGCCACTGGGCTCGGCCATGAGGTGGTTTGGGAATCGGGCACGTACATGACACGCCTCCCATCATTTAACAGATATCATCCGGGATACTTCACTGAACTACTCCTGCAAACTTCACGTTTCATAATACCGTAATTCCATCTCAGTATCAACAATATTCTTGTGGCATCAGCGAGTCTTCTCGCAAAAAACGCCCAAAAATCCGAGCACTTACGTCAAGAAACTGGCTTGAGTGGTCTCCACGGGTTCTATACCATCAAGTTCAACTCCATCGTCACCCACTACTTGGGAAATCCGGGTCTGTATTTGTCCTTTCTGATCCTGTCATCCCATCAAGACCTGCTCTGTTCCGGCGAAAGCCTTGCCGTCTCGCGTCCAGCACGGGAATTTGGCTTTTGCCTTGGGGTGGTTGGGGTGATATACTCCTCGGCAGGCTCGATCAGAATCGTAAAAAGGGCGCTTTTTCGGTTTTTCCGATTAACACGACGGTCCGGCTGACGACTAACAAAAGGCCTGCAAGATTGAGGGTTAGGCATACTTTTGGAAAGAAAAAATCGTTTTTCTTGATTTATAACTAACACCATAGGAGGTATCTATGGCAGGAGAATATTCGGCTTCGGCGAAGGTGTATCCGACGGCAAAGCAGGGCGATTTCAGCATTCTTGACATGCTGGATTACTTCGAGAAGCACGGCGCGATGCGGATCTCGGACCTGCATATCAAGGTCGGCGCGCCGCCCGCCTACCGCATCGACGGGGACCTGGTCAAGCTCAAAGGCCCGGACCTGAACACCGAGATGGCCAGAAAGCTTCTCTATCCGCTGATGAGCGATGAGAAGCGGCGAAAACTCCGGACCGAGCGCAGCGTGGATTGCTCCTATCGGATCAGGAATTTGCAGTTTCGCATCAATATCTTCACGGAAAACGACGGCCTGGCCGGGGCGATCCGCGCCCTGTCGATGGATATTCCAAAGATCGAGGACATCGGCTTTCCCAACGATGTCTATGAAGATATCATTAATCTCAAACACGGCCTGGTTCTCATGACCGGCATCACCGGCGCGGGCAAATCCACGACGATCGCCTCGCTGATCGACCGGATCAGCGAACGGAAAGCCTGCCGGATCATGAGCGCCGAAGACCCGATCGAGTACATTTTTCAGCAGAAGCAGTCGATTATCTCACAGCGCGAGGTCGGGCGGGACCTGCGTTCGTTCCAGCAGGGACTGCGAGAGATGCTCCGACAGGATCCCGACGTCATCTTTGTCGGGGAGATGCGCGACGCCGAGACGATCGCCATGACGCTCATGGCCGCCGAGACGGGCCATCTTGTCTTCTCCACGCTGCACACGCGGGACGCCACTGGCACGATCACGCGCATCCTGGATTACTTCCCCGCCGGCCGACAGTCGGAGGTTCGCAATCAGCTCTCGCTCGGGCTGGCCTACATCGTCAGCCAGAAGCTCGTGCCCAAGAACGACGCCAGCGGCAGAATCGTGGCGATGGAAATACTGAACAACAACTATGCCTGTGCGAATCTGATCCGGACCGGCAAGATCGAGCAGATCTACTCGCAACTGCAAACAAAGACGCGGAACCAGCCTGATGAGAAGATGATAACGCTGGAAAAGCACCTGGCTATCCTCGTCAAACAGGACAAGATCGATCTGCTGGAGGCCAAGCGATGGGCCAACGACCTCAAATGCTTCGCCGATGCGATGCAGCGGGGCTAACGGCGTCCGATCCACAACAAATCCAAGAGACTAAATCCGAAATCCGAATATCGAAATCCGAAACAATATCAAATGTCTCAAATTCAAATGATTTAAACGGATTCGCGTAAGGGGCGTTTTGAACATTTGGATTTTGAATTTGTTTCGGATTTCGGATTTCGAGTTTCGTGCTTATCATCTTTGGATTTTAGAATTTCATCATGACAATCGAATTCAACTGCCCCAATTGTAACGCCGTGATTGCCTTTGCCGACAAGCACGGCGGAAAACGCGCCCATTGCACGAGCTGTCAACAACGCTTCGTCATTCCGTTCAAGAGCTACGAAAAGGCGAAGAAAATCAAGCCGCCCAAAGAAAAGGGGGAGCCGATCCCCGGCTTCTACCACGCTGTGTTCATCGATAGCTGGAAGCTTTTTACAAATCCGAACAATGCCGCCGGGCTTCTATTCATTCTGATTTTTGTCGTCTTCAAGTTTCTTACGGCCAATCAGAATTTTAGTCTTCATATCCAGGGCCATTGGCTTTCGTTCGACTTCTATTTCCCGCTGGGATGGGTCTCAAGAGGGGCGGCCTGGGGCTGTCTCTTCTGGTTTTATTCGGAAATGATCTACGCCACGGGCTTCGATCAGGACGAGCTGCCGATCGTCACGATAGGCGGATTCTACGGACTCATCTGGATCATCGTGAAGTCTGTATACGCCATTTTCGTGATTCTGCTCGTCGTCGCACTGCCCTTTATCGTCGCCTTTTTGATACTGAAGTGGTTGCAGGTGGAATGGCCTCAGCTCTTATATCCACTATTGTTCGCCGGACTGTTTCTTCTGCCTATCAGTGTACTCACCGTGGCTGTAGGAAGAGACCTCACGATGTTAAGGCCTGATTATTTGCTGGCTCCGATCTTCAAAGCGTTTACACCTTACCTGGTGACGGCGGTTATCCTCGGCGGAGCCATAATTTCTCAAATCTACACAAGTCAGTATGCAGGCCAAAGCCCTGGCTTGGCGGCCGGTTTTCTCTTGTTGAACCTCCTCGTTCAAGCCTTCGTCCTCATAGCGATGCGCTCAATCGGCCTGTTCTACCGTCACTATAGCTGCCATCTATCCTGGTAGGTCGTATGGACACCTCGAAGATTCAAGTGAAAAAAAGATGACGATCAAGTTCCACTGCCCACATTGCGGCGCGGTGATTGGCTTCGCCGACAAGCACCGTGGAAAACGAGCGCACTGCACCACCTGCGGACAACATTTCATCATCCCCTCCGAAAGCGACGCGACGCCGGAAAAGGTCAAGCCGCCCGAAGAGAAAGGGAACCCTTTACCCGGATTCTATAGGGCGGCGCTGAAAGATAGCTGGAAGCTGTTTCTAAGGGCAGGAAATGCCACCGGGCTTGTTTTCGTCGCGGCGGCGGTGGGCTTTAAGTTCTTCACCGGCCATACGGACTATTCCTGCGACATGGGCGGATTCAGGTTTCAGGCGCCGACCGGGCTGGTCATTACGCTGGCAGCATGGGGGTGTCTGTTCTGGTACTACATGGAGATTATTCGCTTGACGGCCGTCGGCGTTGAAGAGCTGCCGGATGTTGACATGGGCGACCTCTTCGGCTTCATCTGGAATATCGTCAAGTCCCTGATTACCTTTACCTTCGCCCTGGTCGTTGTCTTGTTGCCGTGCATTGTCTACCTCGGTCTCACGACAGAGCAGGGTGTCGTCTCGCATATTCTGGCGCTGATCGGATTGTTTGCCTTTCCGATGGCGATACTGATCGTCTCGATCAGCGGAGATGTCACGATGGTGTTTCGCGTGGACCATATCCTCAGGTCTATCGCCAAGGCGTTTTGGCCTTACCTGGTCGTGGTTGCACTGTTTGTGGTCGCCTGGGAACTGCAGCTCAGGACCGTCGAATACGGCGAGCTTCTGGGTAGGGGCAAATCCGTCGTGGGATTTCATCTGCTTGCCAAACTCGCCGCCCAGATGGTCGCGCTGATTGCCATACGCTCAATCGGTCTGTTCTACCGTCACTACAACTGCCACCTGCGCTGGTAAACTCGGCTTCCAGAATCCTCCACGGCCTGCTTCGACGGGATCTTTGAGGGATAGACGGACGAATCCTTCTGATACCGCCCGCGCCGCGACGAACCAGAGAGGTCTATGTTGATCGACAGACCCGTGTCTTCTGCTAATAATTGTAAAGGGGGATGCCCTCGCTGTCGGCGCCGGCCCAGTTGATCCTGAATTCGCCGGTCTCCTTTTTATACAACCAGCCGCTGGAGGTCCCGTCGGCCGCGGCGGAAAAATCAGTGGCCAGGGCCACGTAAGCGATGGTCGTCAGATTGTTGAAGGGATTCGCCGGTATCTTCTTCAGATAGGGGCCGAGCAGATAGGGGTCGGTGGGGACTTTGGACGCCGAAACGGCTCCCGCCGCCGTGCTCGTACCGGTCAATTGCAATTCGAGCGTGGCCACGGGGGCATCCGCGCCATTGACATATCCGGGCGGGAATCCACGGTGATGCGCCTTGTAGAGTTCGATCTGGCCTCGAATGGTCAGGAGGTTGCTCTTGGCGGCTGACTCCTTGGCGTTCCGGGCGTGATTCTGGAAGCAGGGCAGAACCACCGCTGCCAGAATGCCCAAGAGGGTGACCACTATTATGACTTCGACAAGGGTGAATGCCGTCTTTCTCATTTCCCCAGGTCCAATAACCACGGCAACTATCCCGCACACGTGCAATATCGGCTATCGCCACGGCCGACTTTGCCAACGTATCCGGAAAAGCGGAAGGCGGCAGCCGGAAGACGGACGTCAAACCTCCAGCGTGCAAGAGCCGACGCATTGATGCGGTGCCTGCCACGATATTATGGGCTGTTGCTCGCAGTCCTCAGCAGTTCGGAAACGGACCGAATGGCATCGCGGCCAACCACCTTTGTTTCATCGAAGAAAGACTATGAAGGCAGTGGAGAAATCTCGTCCTGATACGCCCCGCCGATCAGCCTGTCATCATTGAAGGGAATCTGCGCGATGGTGTGGGCCGTTCTTTCGACGGAGTTGAGAAGGGCCTTGCTTTTTTGCCTTGAGCCGATAGACTCATCAGCCGTATGACTCTCGCGATCGAAACCAATGGGCTAACTCGTTGCTTTGGCGAGCTCCGCGCCGTGGATGACCTCGATCTGCGCGTGGAAGCGGGGACGTTCTATGGTTTTCTCGGGCCCAACGGCGCAGGCAAATCCACCACCATCAAAATGCTCACGGGTCTGCTCGCGCCCACGCGGGGCGCGATGCGCATTCTGGGCGAAGATACCACCGACCCCGAGCAAGCCCGACAGGTCAAGCAACGCGTCGGCGTCGTGCCGGAGGAGCTGGCCCTGTTCGACAACCTGACGGCGCATGAATATCTGACTTTCATGGGACGCATGTACCGGCTGCCCATGGCGACGGTGCGCGAGCGATGCCGGGAGCTGCTGGCCATGATGAACCTGGACGGCGAGCGAAAGAAGCTGACCCTCGAGTTTTCGCACGGGATGAAGAAGAAGCTCACCCTGGCGGCGGCGCTGATCCCGAACCCTGACTTGCTATTTCTCGACGAACCCTTCGAAGGCGTCGACGCCGTGGCCTCTCGCGTGCTGCGTGACACATTGAAGCGTTGCGTTCAGCGCGGCGCGACGGTGTTCCTGACCTCGCACGTCCTGGAGATCGTCGAGAAGCTCTGCACGGACGTCGGGATCATTGCCGAGGGCAAGCTCGTGCATCAGGGTACGATGGAGGACATTCGCCGGAGTGGCTCGCTGGAGGAGCGGTTCCTGGAGGCCATCGGCAGCGATCACGTCGAACGCCAGACGCTAAGCTGGCTGGAGGATTAGATGGACGCGAGCCAACTACGCACCATCCTGTGGCTGCGCTGGCGCCTGAGTCGAAATCAATGGTCACGCGGCGGGCTCTTTAATGCCGTGCTGACGACGATTGTAAGCGTGGCGTTGCTTGTTGCGGGGATCGTGAGCGGCATCGCCGGCGTGCTGGTTGGTTTCTTTGTGCTGGCCGAAGCGTCGCCGCTGAAATTGCTTGTCGCGTGGGACGCGTTCGCCGCCGTGTTTCTGCTTGCCTGGACGATTGGCCTTGTCTCGGAGATCCAGCGTTCGGAAACCATCGACATCAGCCGGATGCTGCATCTGCCCGTCTCACTGAGAGACATCTTTCTCGTCAACTACGTCGCATCGCATCTGACCTTCAGCATCATCCTGTTTCTGCCCTGGACACTGGGTCTTTGTCTGGGATTGATTCTGAGCCGGGGCGGATACATGATCGGACTGGTGCCGTTGGTGCTCGGATTTGTTTTCATGATTAGTGCATGGACGTATTGCCTGCGCGGGTGGCTGGTGACGCTGATGGTGAATAAACGTCGCCGTCGCGCTATTATCGCCGGGGTCACCTTTGGATTCATCCTGATCACCCAGGTCCCGTATCTGATCGGCAATCTCCGCCATGATCACAGAAAGCACGCTCCCGAAACAACACAATCGGCGCCGGCAGAGGAACAGACAACGGCGCACCCCGACAGCCCGGACAAAGAAACGCTGCCCCGCGTGGTTTTGCTCGCCCATCATTTCGTGCCCTTCTTATGGGTAGGCAACGGCGCCATGTCACTGGCCCAGGGCAGTCTTTGGCCTGCGGTTTTGGGTGCCGCCGGGGGATTCGGCATTGGTGCATTGGGTTTAAGGCGCGCCTACCGCACGACCCTTCGTTTTTACCAGGGACAGGCAACCGGCAAGAAGACCGCCAAAAAAGCAAAAGCCGCAAAGCCTGCTGCCGGAAGGAACTTTCTGGAAAGGCAACTACCCGGTGTCCCAGAGGAAGCCGCGGCTTCGGCGCTGGCCTTCTTCCGCGCCCTCTCGCGGGCGCCCGAGGTGAAGATGGGGCTGGCGACCAACTTCATCATGCTGCTGATTTTAGGAGTGATGATCTTCGTGCGCCGGTCGGCCACGATCAGCGATAACTTCAAGCCGTTCATCGCCCCCGGCGCCATCGTCTTTGTGTTCCTGGGCATGAGTCAACTTGCCTGTAACCAGTTCGGCTTCGACCGGAGTGGATTTCGCGCGCTCGTTCTTCTACCGACACCGCGAAAGTACATCTTACTGGGTAAGAACCTTGCGTTTTTACCGACCGCGATCGGAATCGGATTCGTTGTTCTCGTGCTCGTTAAGATCGCCCTGAATATATCGTTCATCGTCTGTCTTGCCGCCGGCCTGCAATTGCTGGCGGCTTTTGTTCTGCTGAGCATGATGGGAAATCTTTTCTCCGTGCTGGTTCCTTACCGCGTGGCTTCCGGATCGCTCAAGCCGACCAAAACTTCCACTAAAACAAGTCTTCTGATCTTCGTATCGCGATTATTGTTTCCGACAATTATGGCACCGATATTCCTGCCGGCGACGATGGGTCTGTTGTGGTCCCGTGTGGGTTGGTTGCCGGCGGCATCGACAAACCTCTTCTTTTCAGCGGCGTTGCTGGGACTTCTTCACTTTTTCTACTGGCTCAGTCTCGCGCCTCTCGGCGACCTGCTGCAACGACGGGAAAAGGACATCCTCCAGGTGGTCACTCAAGAGGTGGAATAACCCGAACAATCCTCTTTGACAATCTGTGAGGAATCGGATATAAGTCATCGAAATTCACCGGGTAGGAATGTCCTGCGACGGATGGGGAGCAGGCCGGGAAGAGATGGTCAGATGGCGAAGGAATCAAGAACAAGGGAAAGGGAAGAACGATGAACGAAGGGAAACGTCCAGGCGGATTGACGGCGCTGGCCGTGATTAATTTCGTCTTTTTCGGCCTTGGCCTCATTGGACTTTTTGGATGGGTCGCCTTATTCGCACTCGTTGGGAAAATTCCGACTGACGATATGACCGAATTACAAAGGAACCAGATTGAGGCCTTTCAAGAGATGGGATTCTCTTTGTTTGTCGTGATCTTCGTCCTTTCCCTGGTATCCAATGTACTCTTGCTCCTTTCAGGTATCGGCTATCTGAAACAGAAGAAGGTCTTGGGATGGATGATAGGCAACGCCTATGCTATCGTTTCCGTTATCAGCAGCATTGTCTCAGCACTCATGTTCCCGGCCGAGCTCGGCGGAGGTTTCAACATCGGGATCATCATCGGATTGATCTATCCGATTGTCACCCTGGCCCTGTTAAACACGACCTTCAAGGAAGACCTGACCAACTAAAGCCGGACGATTTCAAGACGCGACGCAAAATGAAATTGAGAACGCTGAATATCCGCCATATGCGCTTGATTAGTTTGTACTGGAGCCGCTACGCCGTACGGGGCGGAGCGGGGTTGGTCTATCTGCTGGTCGCATTGACCTTTGGCCTTTCGGTGGCTCACATATTAATCACGCCTGTAGAGCAGCTCATAATCCGGCAGAAACGAGAGATGGGCCAGACCGATCCTCAGATCATCCGGAAGACGATTAACGACATTGGCCAGCCGATCGCCCAATGGGTCTTGGGACTCAAGACCATGAAGGAAATCCTCCAGGAGAGCGCGACGCCACCTGGTGCAATCATGGGTGATTCGGACGGTACGTCCACGACCAAGGGGCAACAGAACGATCCTCGTTTCGATCCCTGGACGTATTTTCTCATTGAGAAAAAGCCGGCTCTATTATCCGCGATTTTTCTGGTCTTGATATTCGGCATGCCTTTCGCCATCTCTTTCCTGGCCTTCAATCAGATCAGCGGCGATGCCCAGAGCTATGGCCTGCGCTATCTGCTGTTACGAACCGACCGGACCAATATCTATTTGGGACGTTTCCTCGGAACGGTCATTTTTTCGACTGCCGTCATGGCCATTATTGTCGCCACGATTACATTCTACCTCGGCGTGCGAACCCGAATCTACCCGGCGGCGGCCTTAGCCGGCTGGGCAGTGTGCGGCTTTCTTGCTTTGTCGATTCAGATGGTGCCCTACATCGCCGTCTGTTCGCTGATCTCCGCGTCCGTGGATTCGCCGTTTCTCTCGCTGGTCCTGGCAAAGGTGGTCATTGCCGGCGTTTTGTTTTTGGCGATCCTGGGCCGCTTTGCCTGGGAGCCGGCGAAATATATCAAGTATGCCCTGCCCTGGGGGTGGCAATGTCACCTGCTCCATCCGGCCTGGCTTCATTGGGGCGGTGCCATAATAGCGTGTCTTGCGTATACGGCCATGTTTTTGATGCTGGGTTATTACCGCTTTGTGAAGCGCGATCTGTAGATATGAACTGAACTTTTGAAAAATTGAAGTTAGGCATATATTATTTCAGAAAATCGGTTTTATGATTTTCTGAAAATAATCGGGCATCATATGATGACATGCTGTCGAGTCAAACATTATGCGTCGTGTTTTAAAAAGAAAAAATCAAAAGAGAAGATTTTTTCTTTCCAAAAGTATGCCTAACTTCAATTTTTCAAAACTCTTTTTTTAACATGGCAAACGTAGTAACCATAAAAAAATTATCCAAGAGATTCGGGCGGATTCAGGCGCTCAAGGAGGTGTCTTTTGAGGTCCCAGCCCATTCCATCTTCGGCCTGCTCGGACCCAACGGAGCCGGCAAGACGACACTCTTTTCCATTGTCGCCGACTTCCTAAAGGCGGATGCCGGAACGGTGGAGGTGCTCGGTATCGATACACGAAATATTTCCCGCTTGCAGGGGCGTCTGAGCATTCTGCCGCAAGATGCGCAGTTCCAGCGTAACGTGCCGATCCTGGATCAGCTCGTTTTCTTTCAATTGCTCGCCGGACAGTCGAAGAAGCAAGCCAGAGAGGAAATCATACACAGCCTCGATCTGGTCGGGCTCAAATCGTTCGCCAAGCGGCGCGTGGGCAGTCTGTCGCACGGCATGGTTAAGCGGCTGGGGATTGCCCAGGCGTTTCTGGGACATCCCGAAGTGATCCTGCTGGATGAGCCTACGGCGGGGCTCGACCCGGCCAGTGCCCGCCAGATTCGGGATTTGATCAAGCAATTGCAGGAGCGCGCCACGATCATCGTCAGCTCGCACAACCTCGCAGAGATCCAGGAGCTGTGCGACCACGTGGCGATTCTGGACCACGGTCACCTCGTCCTGGCCGGCTCGGTCGACGAGATCACGCGGGCCGACCGGGAATACAATTTGTCGTTGTCCCGGCCGCTGCAAGATGGCGAGCTGGACCAGCTATGTTCGATCGAGGGCGTGCGCAGCATAAAAATTTTATCGCGCCCCGCCGATCCGCACAAAGGATCGGCAGAGTATTTAGTGATACTTGATTTGTCTGCCGACGAGGTCGATCAGGATTCGGCGATTTCCCGTCTTCTGCGGACTATTCTCGATATGGGCATTGCGCCGCGCAAACTCGCCGAAGGCCGCAGTCTCGAAACGCAATTCCTCGAACTCACCGGCGGCGAAACCGATGAGACGTAGTACAGTCTTTCCCAAATCGTGTGACGATGAGATTGCCGCGCCCGCCTTCGGCGGGCTCGCAATGACATGTGCCGCCTCTATATATGTCATTGCGAGGAGCGCAGCGACGAAGCAATCTCAAACGTTCTAGTCGCAAAAGTTGTGAAATGCCGTAAATAGTCTTTCTATCATCATCCACAGACGATAAGTTTGACAAGGATGATGTCACGGCGTCTTTCAGCAGCTTGAGGGTGTGGTTTTCCATTTCGGCGCCGCGGATCTTCGTGTCGTTCCAGCTTATGATCAGATCCAGGCCTGGCAAGACGACCATCGCCCGTAATCCACCATGCCCGAAGCAGCCGTACGAATCGACCGGCACGTCCGGCCAGTGTCGCGCTCCGTTGCGATCCACACCATTCGTCCACCAGAGCCAGCTATAGCTGCCGACGTGGTCGCATTGATTATCCGGGATGCGCTTGGAGCCGATGGAGCGCTGGTCGGGGATCATGTCGGCTGCTTCGTTACCCGCTCGCGGAATCGAATTCGGTAACGGGTTTGTGACCGCCATCGTGGCGTGTTCGCGACTGATCAGTTGCCTGTCTTTCCATCGGCCCTTTCGCAGATACAACAATCCGAAACGTGCGAAATCGCGCGGCGAGATCCCCACCCGGCCCGGCCGGTCCTTGACGCCGAAGGCCATAAAGGTTGGATTGTCCTGGCATTGAAGCGGATCGGTGAGTATCGGATGAAAGACCTCGGCGTCCACCGTCTCGAAGCGGGTGCCGTAGACTTTCAGAAACACCGCGTCCCAGAACAGCGCCATCTGCCAGTCGTTGTAGGCGAAGGCGGTTCCCGGCGTCTCGGCAAGGCCGTAGCACGATATCTGGTTCGCACAGTGCCGCCAAGTGATGCCGCGATCCTTGTAATCGAGCTCCTTGTTGATCTGGTTCAGCCCCGGCTGCCATTTATTGATCCGCTCATCGAGGCCGGCGATCTTGCCATCTTCGAGGGCCTTGAACAGAAAGTGAGCGTAAAACGGTTTGGCCGCCGATGCAATGTCCCTTCGCCGGCTCGCGTCGCCCCACGTATAGACCATGACCCCGTGCCGCACGATGCAGCCGGACCCGCCGGCGTAGTCGCTCAGCTCTTTGAGCTTCTTGGCATCCAAGCTAACTTCTTCGGGCTTTTTCGTCGCCCATTCCCTGCCCGGATAAACCGGCGCTATTTGCTCCGCTCGTACCTCTATGGCTGGCATCCACGCACAAACGAAAAGCCCCGCTAAAAGAATCGTTGCCGGCTTCATCTTTATCCCCTCTTCTCACTCAACGCCCAGATTGTCACTGGCCCACGACGCCTCTAATTTTTTGTGGTCACTGGTCCCATCGATCACCAGGTTATCAGTGAACAGGATGTGCTTGCTCGGCTCGCCCTCGACGCTTATCGCCTTGGGCCTCAGGCCCGAAAATAGATTCCCTGAGACGGCGATGCCGGACGTGCCGTTGAGGACCATGCCCGCCGCCTTTTGGTCGTTCGCTGTCCGCTTGAGCTTGTCACTGCCGATGTAGCTGTTCGAGAAATTGTTGCCGGTGACGGTAATGCGCCCGCTGTTCGGCCCGATCCTCAGCGCGTCTTTGCCCATGATCGTGAAGGTGTTGGCGCTGACGGTGCAGCCGTGCGCATCGCGCAGCGCGACCCCGCCGGTTTCTTCGTGAGCAATCACGTTGGCGCTCAGCGCGATGCCGTAGCAGTCCCTATCGAGCACGATGGCGGTGCCCTTGCATTCCTCGATCATATTGCCTGCGACGACGGAGCCGTAGGTATTCTCGATCACCACGCCGTCGCCGAGATGATCGTCGAGGCAGTTGCCCGTCATGCAGAGGTTGAAGCCGTCGATGAACCGCAGCGCATCCTGGTTCTCCTCGAACTGGTTGGCCGAGACGACGACGTCGTGACAGCCAATGGCGTTCAGCCCCGTCTTTTTGTTGTAGGTGATCAGCGAATTGCAGATGCGCGGGTCCTCGTAACAGAAGTACAGCCGAATGCCGTCGCCTCCGTGGTAGCTGAGGGTGACGCCGTCGATGAAGATCTCGTTGATCCGCCGGGCGTCAATGCCGTGGCCGCTCCTTTCGTTGCCCGTGATGCGGAAGTCGGCCAGCCGAATCCGCCACAGCTCTGCTTTTCGATTGTCGCCGGCGCTGGGGTGCTGGAGAATCAGCGCGCTCTTACCTTCTGTGTTGACGTTCTTGATATGCGTCGCCGTCCCCGCCCCTTCGATCAAAACATCACCCTTCGTCACTCTTAAAGGCTCGGCAATTTCGAACGTCCCCGGCGGCAAACGCACCACCCCGCCCTCCTCCGGCAGCGCATCGATCGCCGCCTGAAGACTCACATACCGGCTCGCGTCGATCACCACCCGCGCCCCCGGCAGCCGCACGCCCGCAGAGACGCCCCCTCGCACCTGACCATCGGCGAAGCAAAAATAGCTGACCATAATCATTGCCACAACAATCACTGCTGGCGTCCAGTACATCCGTTTCATCGTATCTCTCCTAAATAAGGTTACCTAAAGCGCAAAAAGAAAGCGGCGGTATAATTTGCAGTAAACAATCCGCCGCTCTGGAGGAACCATTTTGCATTGTCAAACTCTGAAGGCCATGTTATGCGTTAGAATTCGCTATCGCTTTTTTGGCGGCTTCCATGACGTTTTCGGCCGTGATGCCGTATTTCTCGAAGCAGATTTTCGCCGGGGCCGAGGCGCCGAAGGTCGAGACGCCGGTGAAGAGGCCTTTATCGCCGAGGTGTTTATGCCAGCCTTGCTCGACGCCGGCCTCGATGCCCACTCTCGCCGTGACGTCGGGCGGGATAACGGCGTCTTTATACTCTTGAGACTGTTTCTCGAATAGCTTCCAGCAGGGCATGCTCACGACCTGGGCGGCGATCCCTTCCTTCGCTAATCCTTCGGCGGCGCACAGGGCGACGGAGACTTCTGAGCCGCTGGCTAAGAGTAATACATCCGCCGTGGCATGGCCATCCTGGCCATGTTTCTCACGGGCTGGAAGCCCGTGCCACAGGACGTAGGCGCCTTTGCTTACATTGGCCGCCGAGCCGTATTTGCTTTGATCCAGGACGGGCAATCCCTGCCGGGTCAAGAGTAACGCCGCCGGGCCGTCACGATGCTCCAGGACGTACTTCCACGCCTGGGCGGTTTCGTTGGCGTCGGCGGGGCGGAAGACGAGCAGGTTCGGTATCGCCCGAAGGGCCGCCGTGTGTTCGACCGGCTGATGGGTCGGGCCGTCCTCGCCCACGCCGATACTATCGTGCGTGAAGACGAAGATCGTCGGATACTTCGACAGAGCCGCCACGCGGATCGCGCCCCGCATATAATCGGAGAAGACCAGGAACGTGCCGCCGTACGCGCGGGCCAGGCCGCTGACCGAAATCCCGTTCATGATCGCGCCCATGCCGTGCTCTCTGATCCCGTAGCGCAGATACCGGCCGTCCCGCGCCTCCTTCTGGAAGTCCTTGGCGCCGGACCATCGCGTATTGTTCGACGGCGTCAGGTCCGCCGAGCCGCCCATCACCAGCGGCAGCTTAGGCATCAGCGCGTCCAGGACTTTGCCCGAGGCCTTGCGGGTCGCAACCGAACTGCCCGCCTCGAACTTTGGCAGGATATCGTCAAGATTCACGGACAGCTTGCCCGCCGCGGCGTCGTTGAACTGCGCTGCAAGCTCGGGATGAGCCTCGGCGTATTTGGCAAACAACCTGTTCCATGACGCCTCCGCCTTCTTGCCCTTCGTGCGAATAGTTTCCATGTGGGCCTGCACTTGGTCAGGGACATGGAAGCTCTTTTCGGGGTCCCAGCCGAAATTCTCCTTGATGAGCCGGATTTCATCGTCGCCCAAAGGGGCGCCATGCGCCGCGGCCGTATCCTGCATGTTCGGGCTGCCGTAGGCGATATGCGTACGGAGCTTGATGAGCATCGGCCGCTGCTTTTCTCTTCTGGCGCTTTTTAGTGCTTTCTCGAAGGCCTCCATGTCGTTGCCGTCCCCTTCGACCACGCGGACGTTCCAGCCGTAGGCTGTATAACGCTTGGCCCGGTCTTCGGTGAAGGCGAGGTCTGTATCGCCGTCGATACTGATGTGGTTGTCGTCGTAGACAACGATGAGATTGTCCAGGCCCAAGTGCCCCGCGAGGGAGCTGGCTTCCGAGGCGACGCCTTCCTGAAGGTCGCCGTCGCTGGCGATGACGTAGATATTGTAGCCGATGATGGGAAAGCCGTCCCGATTGAAGTGACTCGCCAGATATTTCTGGGTGATGGCCATGCCGACGGCGTTGGAAATGCCCTGGCCCAGCGGCCCGGTCGTTACTTCGACGCCGCAGTCCGGGTCGTATTCAGGATGTCCCGGCGTCTTACTGCTCCACTGACGGAAGCTTTTCAGCTCATCCAGGCTCATTTTGTACCCGGTCAGGTGCAGCATGGAATACAACAGCGCGCTGCCGTGGCCCGCCGAGAGCACGAAACGGTCGCGGTTGTGCCATTTCGGATTGGCCGGATTATGCTTCATGTATTTGGTCCAGAGCACGTAGGCCGCCGGGGCCATGCCCATCGGCATGCCCGGATGGCCCGAATTGGCCTTCTGCACGGCTTCCATGGATAAAAAGCGGATCGTCTGGATACAAAGCTCGTCGAGTTCTGACAGGCCCGGATTCTTCACAGGTACACTCATTACACATTTCCCATTATCAGAAGTTCACAAAACGATAAAGAAAGTGACTAAAGTTTAGAGTGCCTAAAAGCCAGAAGTCACTTTAGACACTTTAGCTCACGTGAGACACTTTAGTTCACTACACAGAGCCAACAACGTAACGGCTATCTCTTGTCTTGGCAAGCCTTTTGTTGCTCGGCTTGCTTTCCGGAGCGCAAATGAGGAAAATCTGGAATCTCTTGAACTTATTGGCCGCCGGCGCATCTTTATAGGCTAAGGATATCGCATGGACTCACGTGAGCAACTGATCGAACAGATGCTGATCCTTCGGTGTCAGATGGGCGACAAGGATGCCTTGGCCACCCTG
>Ga0209427_10004779_pt1 | contig 15602 bp, 13 predicted proteins | sample DeeMarSWOR136_30_FD_187465 | JGI IMG/M metagenome (GOLD analysis project Ga0209427, IMG submission 187465) | Marine sediment microbial communities from White Oak River estuary, North Carolina - WOR-1-36_30 (SPAdes) (version 2) | ecosystem: Environmental > Aquatic > Marine > Intertidal zone >...
GTAAGACTGCATTCAGGAGGGGGCGTTCCCGCTCCACGAGGCCCGTCTCCAAGAGGCCCCCCAACTGGGTGGTCTACCAACCGGACGAGGTGAAGGCCCTCATCATCAACATGGCCCGGGAGGGCAGGCCCCAGAGCGAGATCGGCAACATCCTGAGGGACGAGCACGGGATACCCCTGGTGAAGCCCATCGTCGGGTACGGCGTCCGCAAGGTTCTGGAAGAAGCCGGCCTAGCGCCGAGGATACCCGAGGACCTTTACAACCTGATGGTCAACGCGACCCGGCTCAGGAGGCACGTGGATCGGAACCCGAAGGACTTCAGCAACAAGAGGGGCCTCCAGCTGACCGAGTCGAAGATCTACGCCCTCACCCGGTACTACAAGAGCAAAGGCATGCTCCCGCAGGACTGGCGCTACAGGGACGAGATCGTGACCATCTGAGGGGTCTTTATAACCTCCGAGGAAGCCTTCTTCAGCTCCTTTGAACCAGCCGTCGAGATTCTCCGGCGGCACGCCAAGGAGGGCGACACCGTTAGGATGGCGACCCACAACGACGCCGACGGCGTCGCCGCGGGGGGCGTCCTCAGCCAGGTCGTCAGGAGGCTCGGGGCCCCCTTCAGGATAACATGCGAGAAGCGCCTGGACGAGGGCGTCGTGTCCGGGATCGCCGAGGAGAAACCCCCCCTCGTCATCTTCTCGGACATCGGGAGCGCATACCTCGACATGTTCGAGAAGCACCTCGCGGGGTCCGACATCATAGTTCTCGACCACCACCTCTCCGTGGAAGCTGACTCCGAGAAGATCGTCCACGTCAACCCCCTGCTCCACGGCCTCGACGGCGCGCGGGGGGTCAGCGGCGCCGGGGTCTCCTACCTCTTCGCCAAGCAAGTGGACGAGGCCAACATCGACCTCAGCCCCCTGGGCATAGTCGGGGCCCTAGCCGACCGGCAGGACAAGGGCGAGAAGAAGTCTCTCCTCGGGCTGAACGCGCTGATAGAGGCCGACGCTAGGGGGGCCGACCTCCTGGAGACGAACGTCGACCTCATCTTTTACGGCTACGAGACGAGGCCCCTCGCCAGGGCCGTCGCGTACACGACGAGCCCCTTCATACCGGGGCTCAGCGGCAGGGAGGACAGGTGCCTCGCCTTCTTGAATGAGGCCGGGATCGACCTGAAGAGGGAGGGCCGCTGGCGGGCCCTCAGGGACCTCTCCGATGAGGAGAAGCGGACCATCTTCTCGGCCCTCTCCAAGCACATGGTCCACGAGGGCTGCGGGGCCGACATGGTCCACGATCTCGTGGGGACCATATACACTTTCAAGGGCGAGGAGGCCTGGACCCCGATGAGGGACGGCCGCGAGTACGCCTCCCTGCTCAACGCCTGCGCCCGGATGGGGAGGCCGAGCCTCGGCCTCTGCATCTGCATGGGAGACAGGTACGAGGCGGTGGCAGAGGCGGAAGGGACCCTCGACGACTACAGAAAAAGGATCGGCGAGTGCCTCGACTGGGTGAGGGAGCCGGGGCGAATCGAGGAGATGGGGAGCATCTACGCCCTCAGGGCTCACGCCAAGATCGACGACCGCATCATCGGCGTCGTCGCGTCCATCCTCCTCTCAACGGGAATGCTGAGGAACCAGAAGCCCATCGTCGCCTGGGCGAGGGCCGAGGAGGGGCTCATAAAGGTCTCCGCGAGGGCTACGGAGCCCATGGCGGAGAACGGGATAGACCTGGGGGAAGTGATGATGAGGGCCGCCGAGGCCTTCAAGGGGAGGGGAGGGGGCCACGACATCGCGGCCGGGGCGTTCCTACCCGAGGAGGCAGAGAGCGCCTTCCTGGAGCTGGTGGACGGGTTTGTCAGGGAACAGCACAGGGCCTGAGGCCTCCGCGGCCATAGAGATCGTCTACGCTGATGCGGAGACGGCCCGCTTCATCCTCGAGGCCATCTCCCCCGACAACCTGCAGGCCCCGCAGGGGGTCTCCATAGAGGCCAGGGTGGAAGGTAGCACCCTAAAGGTAATGGTATCATGCGTCAGGGGCGTGGGGAGCCTGATATCGACCGTGGACGACCTACTCTCCTGCGTGCAGGCCGCCGAGAAGGCGATCAGCGGGGTCGCCAGCTGAAAAAGGCTACTCCAGAAGTTCGTTTCTTGAGAAGGTGTAGCACGGAGCACTGGTTTCCCCCAGGCGTCCCCAGGTCCGGCGTCCGTCGTCGACTGCGACTGGAGCTCGTGTACCCCGTGCTCCTTGTCGCGGGCACCTCCGCCGGTGCACACATCTGGATGGTTCCAGGCTAACCCGGACCTCGCAGTCCGCTTCCGCCCCCTTTCGGGGGTTTCCGCGTCTTGCTTTTCCGGACGTGCTTTTATCCGTGCTACAACCATAGTGGTGCTCCTAATTTTATATGACCCTTCTGTTGCGTGAAAACCCCAAAAAACGGTCACAACGATAAGTATTTTATATATGGATTTTGACCCATCTTTGTTAAGAACGTCCCGAAATTCTGGGACTAATGCTTTGTTGTGGCGGGCGCCTCAAGATCCGGGCCCTGAGACCGGGAAGTTATCACGGACGGTTACGGATACTCTCATGAGGCGAGAATAAGACCAGCCGGGCCACTGGGAGAAAGATATAAATGAGCGGGTACCATTCTCAGGACATCGAGCCGGGAGCGTAATCTGGAGCTTGTCGAGGGCCGTTAGGGACAAGTGGAGGAGGAAGGACTGGTACGACATCTACCTCCCCCGCTACTTCGGGGAGACCAAGGTGGGCGAGACCCCCGCCGAGGGCCCCTCGAAGGTCGTCGGCAGGATCTACGAGACGACCCTCTCCCAGATCACGGGCGACTTCTCCCAAGAGTACCTTAAGCTCTACTTCCAGGTCACCGAGATCGACGAGAGCACCGCCCAGACCGTCTTCAAGGGCCACGAGTACCTGAGGGACTACCTAAGGAGCCTTGTGAGGAGGAGGAGCACCAAGGTCGACGGCACCTTCAGGGTCACCACCCAGGACGGATACAGGCTGAAGATCGTGGTGACGGCCATGACCAACTCGAGGATCAAGACCTCCCAGGAGAGGGCGATCCGGGACATCATGAGCGAGATCGTGGAGGAGAAGGCGAAGACGCTGGACTTCGGCCAGATCGTCCACGAGATGGTCCTTGGGAAGCTCGCGTCCGACGTCTACAACGAGGCGAGGAAGGTCACCTCCCTCAGGCACGTCGGAGTCCGCAAGTCGGAGCTCCTCGCTATGCCCAACTAGGCCGCCCTCATTTTATAGAGGAGCAGCCACTTCTTAGATCCAGGTACGGCCATTGGAATCCCGGGGGAGGGTGGCGAAGGAGGCGGCCCGCCTGCTGTACACGGGCGCCTCGGAGGAGTATATGCAGGCCAAGGAGTGGGCGGCCCGCAGCCTGGGGGTCGACGCGATGCCGAGCAACTACGAGGTCGCAATCGAGCTGGACCTCCTTGCGGAGCAGTCGGAGGGCGATGAGAGGAGGGAGCTCCTCGTCGCCATGAGGATCGCGGCCCTGGGAGTCATGCGGGTTCTCGCCGAGCACGAGCCGGTCCTGATCGGGAGCGTGTGGCGCGGCACGGCCCGGAGAGGCAGCGACATAGACGTAGTCGCCTACGCTTCGAAGCCCGACGACGTGGCCGCGTTGCTACGCTCCGCCGGCTACCATGTAGCCAGATCCGAGGACGCAGTCGCCGTCAGGGGGGGCAGGACCGTGAGGTCGACCCACGTCTACCTCAGCCTCGGCGGGAGCTTGGAGGCGGAGGTCGTGGTGAGGCCCCCCGAGGAGAGAGGCGAGGAGGAGCGCTGCGAGATCTACGGCGACGTCAAGAGGGGGATCGGCCTCCGGGAGCTGGAAAAGCTTATGAAGTCAGACCCCCTCCGAAAGTTCGTCCCCCGGAGGCGATTCAGGTGAGGCTCTTCGGCTCATCCGGCATAAGGGGCGTCGCCAACGTCGACATCACCCCCCTCCTCGCCCAGCGGGTCGGCATGGCCATAGCGTCCCAGTTCGAGGGAGGCGCGGTCCTCGTGGGGAGGGACACCAGGCTCTCCGGCGAGATGCTGGAGGCCGCCCTGACCTCGGGCGTCGTCTCCTGCGGCCTGGTCGCCGGGACCCTGGGCGTCGTCCCCACACCCGTCGTCGCGTGGCTAACGAGGGAGATGGAGGCCGAGGCGGGCGTCGCGATAAGCGCGTCCCACAACCCTCCCCGGTACAACGGCCTCAAGGTCTTCGACTCGACGGGGATGGCCTACAACGAGGAGCAGCAGGAGAGGCTCGAGGCGCTCATAGATGCACGGGAGTTCGTCAGGCCGGCGTGGAACAGGCTCGGCAGGGTGGAGACCGTGGACGCTGGGAGGCTGTACGTGGACGCCGTCACCCAGGACGCGATGATGACCACCAAGTGGAGGGTAGTCTGCGACCTCTTCAACGGCGCGACATGCACCGTCGCCCCCGAGTTCTTCGATGAGCTAGGCGTCGACGCGACTCTGATCAACGCCCAGCCGGATGGCCGGTTCCCCGCCGGGGACCCGGAGCCGAACGAGCAATCCCTCGCGAGGCTCGGCCGGATGGTGGAGGCAACGGGCGCCGACATAGGCTTCGGCTTCGACGGGGACGGCGACAGGATGATGGCCGTAGACGAGAGGGGAGACATCCCAGGCCCCGACCGGGTCCTCGCCGCCTACGCGAGGCACCTCGTAGAGAGGAGGAGCGGCGGGACCGTCGTCACCCACGTCGGCGCCTCCATGTGCGTGGACGAGGCGGTCGAGGGGGCCGGCGGCACCGTCTTTAGGACGAAGGTGGGCGATGTCCATATCACCCAGGCCGTGGCGGAGAGCGGGGCGGTCTTCGGCGGCGAGCCCGTGGGCGCGTGGGTGCACCCCGATGTCCACATGTGCCCCGACGGCCTCCTTTCGGCGCTGAAGCTCATGGCGGCCCTCGAGACGGAGGGCAAGACCCTCTCAGAGCTGCTGTCCGGCATTCCGGAATACCCGACGCTGAGGGTTAAGGTCGAGTGCCCCGACCTGGAGAGGGGGAAGGCCATGGAATCGGTCTCCTCTGCATACGGCGGGGAGTTCGGCGAGGTTGAGGAGGTCTCAACCCTGGACGGCGTCCGCCTCAGGCTTGAGGATGGGTGGGTGCTCATCAGGCCCTCCGGCACCGAGCCCATCATCAGGATAACCGTGGAGGCGCGGAGTGAGAGCAGGGCCAAGGAACTGCTGGCAGCGAGCCGCAGGTTCGTCGAGGGGGTCCTGGGGGGCGGAAGATGAAGGCCGTGGTCCTCGCCGCCGGGAGGGGGGAGAGGCTAATCCCCCTCACGGAGACCCGCCCCAAGCACCTGCTCCCGGTAGGCGGTGTACCACTCCTCGAGCGGTCCATGAGGGGGCTCGCCGGGGCCGGTGTCGAGGAGGCCCTCCTTGTCACCCACTACATGGAGGAGAGGATCAGGGAGCACTTCGGGGACGGATCCGGCCTGGGGCTCAAGATAAGCTATGCCAGGCAGGAAGAGATGAGGGGGACGGCGGACGCCTTCCGAGTCGCCGAGAGGTTTGCTGGGGACGAGGAGTTCCTCGGATTCTACGGCGACCTGTACGTCGACCCGGTCTGCTTCAAAACCTTGATCGGGGCCCACAGGAGGGGGGAGACGACGCTCTGCGCCGTGCCGGTGGAGGACCCATCCCAAATTGGGGCGCTGAAGCTGGACGGAGACAGAGTCACAAATGTCGTGGAGAAGCCCGCGCCCGGGGAGGAGCCGAGCAACCTAGGCAACGCGGGAATATACGTCTTCACGCCAGAGATTTTCCGTTTCATAAAGGGGACCGGCCTGTCCAGCAGGAACGAGTACGAGGTGACCGACTCCATCAAAGCCCTAATAGATTTGGGCTCGACGGTGAGGGCCGTCACGATCCCGGAGGAGGGCTGGCTGGACGTCGGCCTACCCTGGAACCTGCTGGACGCGAACGAGAGGTCGCTGGGCCTCATGGAGCCCTCGGTCGAGGGAGATGTAGAAGAGGGGGTCTCCATCCAGGGTCCCGTGAAGATATGCGAGGGGGCCAGGGTCAGGGCTGGCGCCTACGTGGAGGGGCCTGCCTACATCGGGCCCGGGAGCGACATCGGGCCCAACTGCTACATTCGCCCCGCCACGAGCATCGGCGCGAACGTGAGGATCGGCAACGCCTGCGAGGTTAAGAACAGCATTGTAATGGACGGCACCCACATAGCCCACCTCTCCTACATAGGGGACAGCATCATAGGCGAGGGCTGCAACCTCGGCGCAGGCACCATAACGGCCAACATCCGATTCGACAAGAAGAACATCAAGGTCAACATCAAGGGGAGGCCCTTGGACTCAGGGCGGAGGAAGCTTGGAACGATCATGGGTGACGATGTCCAGACGGGGATAAACGTCAACCTCATGCCCGGGGTGAAGGTTGGCTCAGGCGCCTGGATAGAGCCCGGACTGACGGTTTATGATGATGTCCCATCAGGCGTCTTCTTGAGGGCAGAAAAGTGAAACAATAAGTCGAATGGTTCACAAATACATCAGATTTATTTTTGCTGAGGAGTTTTTTCTACGCGGTAGCTGAATGGCGAGAGAGCGATTCAGGAAGCTGTTCCCCCACCTGGCTGAGGAGATGGAGAGCGGTAGGTCGAGGGTCAACGTGTCCGACGTCGAAGAGAGTCCAAGTGGTACGGAGAAGGGACTAAGGAGGAAGTGGACCGGATACGACCCCGAGGCGACTGACTTCATCCGCAGGTGCAGCACAGAAGAAGAGGCCGAGGAGATCATCGGGTACTTGGAGGAGAGAGGGGAGATCACTCCCGAACGCGCCTCCGAGCTCAGGAGCCAGCTCCGCGAGAAGGGGCTAGAGAGCTTCGGCAGCAGGAAGGAGGCAGGCTTCTACCACAGGAACCTCTGATAATACGGGACAAGAGGTTTAAGCCTCTGCCCTCCTATTCTGATCGGTGCCTTTTTGGCTCGGCTCGTCGGACTCGTGGGAAAGGCCAACGTCGGCAAGAGCACCTTCTTCGCGGCCGCGACCATGAAGGCCGTCGACATAGCTGGTTTCCCCTTCACCACCATCCAAGCCAACAGGGGCGTCGCCTACGTCCGCACCCCCTGCGTGTGCAGGGAGCTTGGGGTCCAGGACAACCCCGTCAACTCCGCCTGCGTCGACGGCGTCCGCCTCGTGCCCGTGGACCTCATCGACTGCCCCGGCCTAATCAGGGGCGCCCACCAGGGGAAGGGGCTCGGGAACCAGTTCCTCGACGAGGTGAGGAGGGCCGACGCCCTCGTAGTCGTCGCCGATGCGGCGGGGGCGACCGACGATAACGGCCAGCCGGTCCCTCCGGGCAGCCACGACCCTATAGAGGACGTCCGCATGTTCGAGGAGGAGTTCGACCTCTGGCTCCTTGGAATATTGCGGAAGGACTGGGACAGGGTGGCGAGGACGGCTCAGGCGACGCGGGAGGAGATCGGTATCCACCTTGAGCCGAGGCTGACGGGCCTTGGGATGAACCGCTCCCACATCGCGGTCGCAATCGAGAGCTCCGGCCTCGACGCCCATGGGCCCGCCAACTGGAGCCACGACGACCTCGCCTTGTTCGTCACCGAGCTCAGGAAGGCGTCCAAGCCCCTCATAGTCGCCGCGAACAAGGCCGACAAGGACCCAGCCATGGAGAACGTCGAGAGGCTGAAGGACTCCGGGTACGAGGTCGTCCCCACTTGCGCGGAGGCGGAGCTCGCCCTGAGGAGGGCCGCGGCCGCGAACCTCATCAGCTACACGCCCGGGGACGGCGGCTTCGAGCTGCTAGACGCCCCAAGCCTCTCCGGGGGGCAGAAGAGGGCCCTTGAGATGATCAGGGGGATGGTCTTCTCCCGATGCGGCACAACGGGCGTGCAGGACGCGCTCAACGCCGCGTTCTTCCGGCTCCTGGACACGATCACTGTGTACCCTGTCGAGGACGCGGAGAAGCTGACGGACCACCAGGGGAGGGTGCTCCCCGACTGCTACTTGGTCCCCCGGGGCACGACGGCGAGGCAATTCGCGGGCCTAATCCACACGGAACTGGGGGAGAGCTTCATCCACGCGATAGACGCCAGGACCAAGAGAAGGCTAGGCGAGGGCCACGTGCTCAACGACAGGGACGTTATCCAGATAGTCGCCGCCAAGGCCAGGAGGTAGGAGGAAAACTCAAGGGGCGCATGGGTGGGGCTCAAGCCTCCATGCCCGACTGCTTCGATTCTGCTTCTTGCGAATAACGTCTTCATCCATATTATGCAGGGGCTAGTCGGCGAGATCCAAACCGTCGGGCATAAAGTAGGGTGCTCGGACGTACTAGTAGAGGTCTTCGTAGAAGTCTGTAATCCTGTCCATCAGGTAGTACTCCGCCAGGTACTTCGTGTACTTCAAGACGTACCCGTGGTTGGACCACTCCCTTAGCCTCCTGGGGGATGTCCAAAGGACAGTCCTCGGGGTGACTATGTACCTACCGAAGTGGCGTATCCTCAGGGAGAGGTCTAGGTCCTCGCAGGCGAGGAGGTCCATCCTGAATCCTCCAACCCACATGAAGGCGCCCTTCCTGTAGGAGTGGCAGGAGAAGTAGCTTATCTCGTGGAGCCCGATCATGTTCCCGAACTTGGCGAGGAAGTTGTTGCACTCGTAGAGCATCTTCTCGACTCTGTTCGAGTCGGACGGCAGGACCTTCAGGGCTATTCCGACAATGTCGGGGTCTTGGTATCCCTCGTGTAGGACCTCGAAGCAGTTTGGCTCAAGGTACATGTCAGCGTCCAGGAAAAACAGTATATCACCGTCCGCGTGTTTTGCCCCCAGGTTCTTCGCGGTGCTCACGTCATGGGGCCTCGTCTTCTCCACCATCAGGACCTTGAAGCCGTTCCTCTCCGCCATGTCGATGGTCTGGTCAGTGCTCCCCCCGTCGGCGACGATGACCTCGAAGTCCTGCATCGTCTGCATCGCCAGGGATTTGACGCACTGCCCCAGGTTGTCCTCCTCGTTCAGGGTCGGGATTATGACCGAGAGAAATTTATCCCCCATTTATGGACCACAGCTCCCCTCGATTTTTATCATTCAGACACCAGAGGACTAATCGCCCCAACTGCGGCGTGTTGTGTGCTGGATTTTTGCAATTCAAATCTGAATTAAGATATTTATGATTTATCCTAAAGATGACTAAAACTAAATCTTTTATTGACAATATGTGACCAAAAAACGCGTTTTTCCTTAACCGATCTTGCCACTGATCCAGCCGACGTCCTTGTCCGTCTTGATGGACGGGCTGTGGGGGTTGACCAGGATGACCTCGAACCACTTCGATACGCCGTCCTCCCAGACCCAATAGGAGCCCAGGACCTCGAGGTTGGGGTACTTCCTCGCCACCCGCTCCTCGGCGATGAGCTTTATGCTCTTCGCGGGGGTGTACTTGGTGACGCCCATCCGCTTCTGCCTGCGCCCCATCTTCGGCCTGGGCTTCCTCCTGCCCCCCCGCCTGACCCTCGCCCTGACGACGACGAACCCCTTCTTCGCCTTGTACCCGAGCCGCCTTGCCCTGTCTATCCTGGTGGGCTTCTCGACCCTGACTATTGTGGGCTGGCGCCTCCAGACGATGACCCTCTCCCTCATCAGTTCCTTGACGTAGCTGTCCTTCGGCCGCTTCCACGCCTCCCGCAGGTGCTTGTACAAGTTATCCATCCTCGGGTTCGGAGACTATCCGAACACAACTGCCTCCACCAATATAAATATTGAGGGGCCCCCGCCGTGCTCCTAGAGGCCGATGAGGGCGTAAGTTATGATCAGGGGGGCGAAGAGCGAGGCTATCTGGGATATCACGGTCACGAGGGTGTTCAGCGACGGGCCGGCCGTGTCCTTAAATGGGTCGCCGACCGTGTCCCCTATCACCGCGGCCTTGTGGGTGTCCGAGCCCTTCCCGCCGAGGAAGCCCGACTCCACATACTTCTTCGCGTTGTCCCAGAGGCCTCCGGCGTTAGCCATGAGGATCGCGAGGAAGAAGCCGCTGAATATCGCGCCGCTGAGGTACCCTGCGAGGGCCCTGATCCCGGTGACGAAACCGACGACGAGGGTCGTGCATATTGTGAAGACGATGAGGGGCAGAAGCTCCCTGAGGGCGCCCCTCGTGGCGATGTTCACGCAGGCGGCGTAGTTGGGCTTGGTGGTCCCCTCCATGAGGCCCGGTATCTCCCTGAACTGCCTCCGGATCTCCTCGATCATCCTGTCGGCGTTCTTCGAGACCCCGAGGATGATCATGGCGGAGAAGATGATGGGGATCGCCATCCCTATGAACACCCCCATCATCACGAGGGGATTCATGAGGTCGAAGCTGATGGTCTGCCCGGTGATTACCCTCACGATCTCCTGGTAGGACGCCAGGAGCGCGAGGGCCGTCAAGCCTGCCGCCCCAATGGCGAACCCCTTGGTGATCGCCTTGGTCGTGTTCCCGGCCGCGTCGATCTGATCCGTGATGTCGATGACCTCCTCCCCGAGCCCCGCCATCTCGGCTATCCCCTTCGCGTTGTCCCCTATCGGGCCGTAGGCGTCCCCCGCTATTATCGTCCCGGCGATGGCCAGCATCCCGACCGCCGCCATCCCGACGCCGTAGACACCGTACAGGAAGAATGCGACCGCGGAGCCGATGGCTATCCCTAGGAGGGCCGGGAAGACGCTTATCAGGCCATACGAGAAGCCCGTGAGGATGTTGATCGCCGCCCCAGTCCTGGCGGCCTCCGCGGTCTTGATAGCCGGGGACCGGTTGATGGATGTGAAATAGTCCGAGGTCATCCCGATGACGATCCCCGCAACAAGGCCGGCGACCGTCGCCAACCAGATCTTCATGTCGTATCCCAGGAGGTTCGTGGCGGCGAGGGTGAGCGCCCCGAACGCTATGCACGTCACGTAGGTGCCGAGGTTGAGGGCCTTCCCGGGGTCATCCCCCTTCCCGACCCTCACGACGGCGACGCCTATGATGGAGGAGAAGATCCCGAGGCCCGAGAAGACAAGGGGGACGGTCTTCTGGTACGCGATCTGGGACGCCCCGCCCAGGATCATCGCGGCCATCACCGCGGCGACGTAGGAGTCGAAGAGGTCGGCCCCTGAGCCGGCGCAGTCCCCGACGTTGTCCCCGACGTTGTCCGCTATCACGGCGGGGTTCCTCGGGTCGTCCTCGGGGATGCTGAGCTCCACCTTACCGACGAGGTCCGCGGCGATGTCGGCCGTCTTGGTGTATATCCCGCCCCCGGCCTTCATGAAGAGGGTAAGGGTGCTGGCGCCTATGCTCATCCCCAGGACCGTCTCGGGGTCCCCCGTGATCCAGTAGATGATGCTGATCCCCAGAAGCGCGAGGCCCACGACCATCAGGCCCATTACGGCCCCTCCCCTGAAGGCTATGGGGAACGCGCCGATGAGGCCGCCCCTCTTCGCCGCGTTCGCCGTCCTCACGTTGGCCTTGACGGCGATCTCCATGCCTATCAGGCCCGCTAGGCCCGAGCAGATCGTGCCGAAGACGTAGGTCGCGCCTATCTTGGGACCCAGGAATACGGTCAGGGCGACGGCCATTGCCGAGACGAAGACCCCCAGGTACAGGTACTCGGTCTTCAGGAAGGACCTCGAGCCCTCCTGGATGGCGCCGGCGATCTCCTTCATCCTATCCGTCCCCGCATCCTTGCCGTTGACGTAGCTAAACAGGAACAGCCCTGCTATTATCGAGAGGACGGAGGACACCGGCGCGATCAACCAGGGCTCCAACATCGGCGGATTGAATCTCCATAATCCCAGCTAGTCTGGACTTCCCAGAAATATGCCTCAATAATCTATATAAAAGTCATGGGTTTAAACGTCTATCAGTTTTTTCGGCGGGTCACGTACTGCCTGCGCGGGATGAGCTTCCCAGGCATTATGAGGAAGGCCGTGAGTGACCCGACGAAGCAGAGCAGGAGCTGGAAGGGGGTGAGGGGCGCGACCCTGAACACCGTGTTCAGCGCTGGCACGTAGATGATGGCCATCTGCATCGCGAGGGAGACGACGACGGAGACGAAGAGCATCTTGTTCTCCGTCCAGCCCTTCAGTCCCATGGCGAAGATATGGTGGGTCTCTGACCGGCTCTGGTAGGCTAGGAGGAACTCGAAGAACACGATGGACGTGAAGGCCACCGTTCTCGCCTGGGTCGAAGCCACGTCGTAGGCGACCTTCTCGATTCCGTGCAGCGCCATCTCTTGGGCGTGGACCGTGGCATAAGTGTAGAGGAAGGGTATGAAATCTGAGATGAAGTCGACGATTGCGGCGAAAAGGATGAATCGCCAGAACCTGGAAAGCAGCCCCTCGTTCGGGTCCCTGGGCGGGTACTGCATTAAGTCCGGGTCGGGCGGGTCTATGCTCAGGGCGACCGCGGGGAGGCCGTCGGTCACCAGGTTGATCCAGAGGATGTGGATTGGGAGGAACGGCAGGGGCAGGCCGAGAAGCGTGACGACGGTGATCTCTATGAACTCGTCGAAGTTGGCCGCCAGCATGAGCCTCAGGTACTTGGTGACGTTGTCGTAGATGTGCCGGCCCCCCCGGACGGCCCTGACGATGGTGGCGAAGTTGTCGTCCTCGAGCACCATGTCTGAGGCCTCCTTCGTGACATCGGTGCCCTTGATCCCCATGGCGACGCCGATGTCAGCTGCCTTCAGGGCCGGCGCGTCGTTGACGCCGTCCCCCGTCATCGCGACGATGTGGCCGTTCCTCTTCAGGGACTGGGCGATGCGCATCTTGTGCTCCGGGGAGACCCTCGCGAAGACCCTGACCTCCTCTATGACCTCGTCGAGCTCGTCGTCGTCCATGTCTTCAAGGTCTGCGCCCGTGAGTACAGAGGAGGAGTCGTCGCCCTCCAGCATGCCTATCTCCTTGGCTATCGCGACGGCGGTTAGCCTGTGGTCCCCGGTCACCATCACCGACCTGATGCCCGCCTGGTTGCACATCTTGATGGCGGGCGGGACCTCGTCCCTCGGGGGGTCTATCATCCCCATCAGGCCGACGTAGGTGAGGCCCGACTCGATCTCATCCATCTCGAAGTCGACGACGTCGGCGGGCAGGTCCTTGTAGGACATGGCGAGAACCCTCAATGCCTCTCTTGCCATGCCCATCACGGCCGACTGGATGCGGTCGCGGTCCTCTTCCGTCAGGCGCCTTACGCTCCCGTTCTCGCGTATGCTGACGCTGCGTCCCAGGATGACCTCGGGGGCACCCTTCACGTAGGCGACCTTCCCATCTTCTGGTGTGCCGTGGATCGTGCTCATCATCTTCCGGGCCGACTCGAAGGGGAACTCTCCGATCCTCGGGTAGGTATCCTTCAGGCTGTCGCTGAGGCCCGCCTTCGCGCCCGCGACCGTGAGCGCCCCCTCCGTCGGGTCCCCGAAGACCACCCATGTGCCGTTGTTCTCCTGCAGGTGGGCGTCGTTGTTGAGGTAGCCTATCCGGAGAAGCAGGTCGAGGTCGTCGTCCAGGGGGTCTGTTCCCTCGTCCCCGAGCAGGAACTCTCCCTTCGGAACGTAGCCGGCCCCGGTGACGTCCATGATGCGGCCCCTGGACTCGATTCGTTTCACGGTCATCTCGTTCCGGGTGAGCGTCCCGGTCTTGTCCGAGCAGATGACCGTCGTGCTGCCTAGGGTCTCGACCGAGGCCAGCCTCCTGACTATCGCCTGCTGCCTCGCCATCCTGGACACGCCGAGGGCGAGGGTTATGGTGAGGACGGCGGGCAGCCCCTCCGGTATCGCCGAGACGGCGAGGCTCACCGCGGTCATGAACATGGTCTCGAGGTCGAACTTGTGGACGAAGACCCCGATGAGGAAGACCCAGATGCAGAGGATCACCGAGATGGCGCCAAGCTGGCGCCCCATCCTCTCCATCTTCTGCTTGAGGGGCGGCTCCTCCTGCTCGACGGCCTGAACCATGCCGGCGATCTTCCCGAACTCGGTGCTCATCCCCGTCTCGGTCACAACGGCGACGGCGCGGCCTCCCGTGACGACCGTCCCCATGAACACCATGTTCCTGCGGTCGCCCACGCCCGCGTCCTCTCCCAGCACCCCCAGGCTCTTCGTCACGGGCCTGGACTCGCCGGTGAGGGCCGCCTCGTCCACTTGGAGGTTCGCCACCTCTAGGAGGCGCGAGTCAGCGGGGATCCGGCTCCCCGCCTCGAGAAGAACCACGTCGCCGGGGACCAGGTCCTTGGAGTCGATGGAGGACTCCCGCCCGCCCCGCATCACGAGGACCTGGGGGGCGACCATCTTCATGAGCGCTTCGACTGCCTTCTCAGCCCTGTACTCTTGGACGAAGCCGAGTACGGCGTTCAGCACAACGATGATGAGTATCACGTAGGTGTCGGTGAAGGGCTCACCTTGCCGCACGGATATGAAGGCTGAGACGATCGCTGAGATTATGAGGATGATGACGAGGATGCTCTTGAACTGGCCCAGGAAGAGCTCAAGGGGGGTTGTCCTCTTCTCCTCCTTGAGCTCGTTGGGACCGAATCGCTCAAGCCTCTCCTTGGCCGCTTCCTCACTGATCCCACTTCGGCTTGAGCCGAGCGACTCCAGGATAGACTCGATGTCTTCCGCATGCCAAATTCTTTTTTCCATGGATGTCATCGAGCTATACTCCCGTAACTGTGGAGGCTAAACGTGATTCCAGAAGAAAGGCGTATTGTAATTTATATCTTCTTTCCCAAAATGCTCGACCGCGTAAAAGGATCCCATAACATTAGCTAATTGTCTCTATTATTGAACTCTGTCTCACAGGGATTGTAGCACGAACTGGCCAGCTATCCGCCTACAAGACCCCGCTATTTAACTGTGTCCCACTACTGCTTCTTCCTCGAGTTTCCTTCTTCTCTCTTCCCTGAGACGCCTCTGAAGGTCTCGGTACGTGCTGTAGTCCATGGCCACGCAGCATCCGAATAGCAGGGCCGCCGATAAGGCGATTGCGATGACTAGATAATACCAGACCAAGGCAATCCCTGCTTAACATGGACTGGGTTATATTTATAATAATTACTGTTTAATTTTTATTACAACAAATCACGTCTAAAAGCCCTTTTTAACCTAAAAAACGCATAATGAACTTTGACAATCCATCGGGCAAGCAGTCGATGTCCTCAAGATCAGAATCCGACTTTTCTTCAAGGCCTGCATTCTTGTTAAAGCCTCAGAAAATCTCTATTTCTATTGTGGCCTCAGACGGACTATTCATCATCTTTTATGTCACAAGCGCCTTCTATGCCTCGATTTATTATCGTATACTCGTTCTTCCCTTTAGATATTGACAAACGCGATGAATCGCGATGGTAGGGCCCAGGCCATATTCGACCCATAACATGGTTCAATTGTAGAGCAACCACCAGAATAGGAACGCGTCTAAGATACAGAGGAACTAGATAGGCTTCGAACCTTTAATAAAATGCATTTTAGAGGATTTTAATGGGTAATGATAGCAAATTTAGGCCAAATACAGCAATCAGGTTTATGAAAAATTAAGTGTATATTATGTTGAAAAATAAATTTATATGTGTGTTGTGCGGCGGCTTATGAAAA
>Ga0209427_10004782_pt1 | contig 15592 bp, 12 predicted proteins | sample DeeMarSWOR136_30_FD_187465 | JGI IMG/M metagenome (GOLD analysis project Ga0209427, IMG submission 187465) | Marine sediment microbial communities from White Oak River estuary, North Carolina - WOR-1-36_30 (SPAdes) (version 2) | ecosystem: Environmental > Aquatic > Marine > Intertidal zone >...
TATTCCAATTCCTATTACAGCCCCTATTCTAGAATTTCTATTAATTTTTGAAGTAATCCAGCCTTTCTGGTTGATAACATGGGCAATGTTATATTTAACTTCATTTCAAATTATTATTAACTTATTTAAAAATTCTGTAAAGGAGGGAGCGACAGAAATAAAAAATAGTTTATTAAGAATTTATCAGGACAAGAATCAAATAAGATGGCTTAATTTTACGTGCTTTCTATCAAATTCAATTTGTATTTCTTTGTTTTTAGCAATTATTTTGCCAAGTTTAATGCAACAGTTCTTGTTCACCCAATTTTTAATAATTTACCAGATATGTAACTTTCTAATAATTTGGCCTATTTTAATCTTACTTTGTATGAAATATATAGTAAAATCAGAGTTAGATATTAAGATAAAAGATATTTTACTTTATTTCAGTAGAATAAGCACCATTTTATATCTTTTTACTCCTTTAGCTTTAAGTATCAACGTTTTCCTCTACTTGACTTTTCTTAATGTAAGTTACATCATCTCAATTTATGTGGTTATATTGATTGTTAGTGGTGGAATATTTATTGAAGTTGCAATAGTAGATAGAAGTTTCTTTTATTTTTTATTTCATTCAACCCGCAATAAATTCATTCTATGGTCATGGTTTGTTTTCTGTAATACAATGTCTTTATTTCTATATTTATTTGTCCCAAACATTTTTCTATTAATTCTAGCAATCTCATTTCTAAATCTTATTACTCTACGTTTCTTATCATTCTTGTATATCTCTAAACAAACGATTTTTAAACTTCGTGTAATCCTTATTTATAATTCGCTTATTTGGAGCTCTTTTTTTTTAGCATCTCTAATCTCAGATGGATTGATATTGTTCCTTGAAGAATTAAGAGGATTTACCTACTATTCATTGTTATTCCAAAATTCATCACTCATATTATTTATTTTAAGTTATATTTTTGTCAAAGTTGAAAAAACTATAAAGAATAAGATCGAATTTAGCCTTTTCATAATATTTCAAGGACTATTAGCTATTAATCTACTCTATATCTTCAACATGTTTGGATATCTAAATTTTATCTCATTTAATTTAATAATATTTATAGAAGTGTGTCTGTCATTTATACCTGTTTCCTTATTCAATATTGTATTAGCTGAACAAAAATATCCGAATTTTCTGATAAAAATACATTCATTACTAATATTGATACTGTATTGCGAGATAAGTCTTATGATATACGGTTTATTAAGTGGGCTTATAGGAATTTATGAAAGCATTATGGTATCTTTATCAATGTTATTTCTTTTAACTCTATTTGATATTTATCAAGTTAAAAAAGTAAAAATTGGATATGCTAGATTGGTTCATACTATTAGTTTTTTTACAATTTCACTAATGGCATTTCTAATTCTATATAATTTCATAGCTCAATATCCATTCTTTCTAGGATTAGGAATTCTTATTTTTATAATAATGCAATTCTACACCAACTATTCTCTATTTACTTCATTTAAGGATTTTTATCCAAATAAAAAAGAAATACTGAGGAAAACTCAATTAACTGTTCAAAGATTAATAGGAACCGGTTTTTACATCATTATTTGTGTCTTCTTAATCCAAATTTTAATATCTCTAAGGATTGAATTGCAATTGATCTTTTTAATCTTAAGTATAGTTATACATGGACTTATGTTAATTGATAGTTATCTATTAAAATTTCTAAACAAATCTGCTGATTATTTCAAAGTTATCTCCTGGATCTCAATTATGATATTCACTTCAACCTATTTAATTTGGTTTTATAGTACCTATTTTATCGATTTCTTTTTTACTGTGATTCCTATCATTGTTATTATCCTTGTTCTGGAGTTTGCCTATCTTTTTAAATTGTTAGCTTTTTGGAAAGTTATTATTTCAAATAGAGAAAAAATTAAATCATCTCTAGTAATCATTTCATATCTTAATTTCATATCCTGGCCTTTGTATTTCATTAGATTAGAGTTATTTGCTAACCTAAATTTAACAATGACTTCTATATTCATTATGTTTGTAATAACTATGGTGGATAAAGTGCTTAATGAAAAATTGCGAAAATCCTTAAGATCATTATCATTTCTAACAATTGGGGCTTTAATCTCTGTTGATTTATTTCTATTTTTAATAGGAATACCAAATTTTGATTTGGTATTAAATTTAAGTAGTAGTTTGTTAATATTTGTTACATTTTTAGCAATTCAATTAAAACCATTCAAAAAGCATTCAACTTTCGCATCTAGGGCATTTTTCATTTGGTTAGTGATATTTATTTTATTATTTTTAATAGTGTATCGAGTTTCATCCCTAGGTTTAGGAATAACATTGTTTAGTTTTGGAATTTTACTATATCCATTTATCTTCCTGTTAGAAGAATTAAAACGATTTATAAATAATATTATAGATTACCTTTCAAGATTCTTTAGTGCTCTCAAAATTGCAATTAAGAATATGTTCGTAAAAATTTATTACTTTATAAAAACTAATTTTATTTACATATGGATTCCATTCAGTATTATAATTTCAATATCATTTGGTTTAGTTTTATCACCTGTATTTTTAAATATTTTAAATTGGATTCATTCTACACTTGTAATGTTTTCCATTTTTGGCTTATCATTCTTAATAATTCCTTTTGCAAAAACTGATGATGCAGATCTGATATTTAGAAGAAGAATTTTACGACTATCTATCGGTTGGGGGAGTGTAATTGGATTATTATTCACACTAATAACTGCTGATTGGTATATCTTCACAATCTTTATATCAATAACAGTTGTCGGTACAATTATCGTTGTATATTTACTAAGAAAAGAGGAAAGACAAAAAATATCAATTAAATGGAGATTTTATACACTTTTAATTTTAACTATTCTATTTATTTTATTTGCTACTTTGCTTGGAATTCAACTGTATTTAAATTTTGTAAGGTAATTAATTGTATATTATAACATATTACACGTTTTACCTTAATTTTTTTACTTTTAGTGGTTTTTAATATGAAAAGTTGAAAACTTTAAATATATGTTAAAATGAACTATTATTTGAAAATCTAAAAATAAACATACATAATAAATTTAAAAAAAAATATAAAAATAGAAGTGATCTAAAATATGGAACAATTAACAAAAAGAATTCTTGCAATTGTACTTATTGCTGTAATAGGAACCGGTATAGGGATTGGAGCTTGGTTCCTCATTGCTGCTCCAGAAGCTGCAACAAATCCATACATATATCCAGGTTTGGAACCAGAACAAAAACCACTTAGCCAAACATTAAAAATTGGACTTCTTGATGATATGAGTTGGAGTGGTTTAGGTGCTTGGCAAGGAGGGTATATAGCAGCTAGAAGAATCAACTTAGCTGGCGGTGTGGATATTGGTGGGAAGACCTATTTTATTGGGCTTGTCGTAGAGGATACAAAAGAAGCAGCATATGATTTCGAAGCGGCAAAAACTGCTGCAAATACGATGCTTGGTCATAAACCTCACGCAATTTTTGGCGGTTTTCGTTCCGAAGTTTTCTCAGTTTATCAGGATATAATAATGGGCGGTAAAACTCCTCTTCTTATCACTGGCACCGCTACAGAAGATTGGTGTAAATTAAGAGTTGGTTCATATTATGACTTTTACAAATATACTTTTCGAGTCATGCCACTTAATGATGGGAGAATGGGTACTATTATTGGAAATTTTTTAGAAACAAGAATTATACCTAATATCTCAGCATACATATCATATCCTGTTAAAAATGTAACAATTGTCTATGAAAATCTCATGTGGACTGCCAGAGTTAAAGCAGAAATTCAAAAGGTCTTATTAGCTGCATATCCCTCAATAACCTTTTTTGACGAAGTAATTCCTGCTGGTGGCTTAGCATATGATTTCAGTACATTATGGGGAAGATTAACGACTGGGAGTTCTAAAACTCACTTGATAATTCCAATAATCTCCGATCCTGCAGTAGGAGCTCAATTTGGAGCACGCTACAATTTATACCAACCAGAAGCATTAGTGGCAGGCATTAATGTATTATGCCAGTTTGGCCCATATACATATATGGAGGCTACTTGGAATGCAGGATTATCGAGATATGGTGGCATGTATGAAATAACGTCTCATGGTTTTGCGTATGTTAATTTAACAGATCAAACTCTACCTTTTCTGGAGGAGTATAAAGCACAATACGCAGTAGACCCAATATATACAACATTCGGGGGTAATGAAGCCGTTAATATGATAGCTACTGTAGCAAGTACCCATAACACTTTGAATCCTGATGAGTTAGTTCATTATTTAGAGTGGTATAACATAACTAATCCTTACCAAGGATTGAATAACTTTTACGCTTTTGATGAATACCACGATTATATTCCTACTAATGGAAGTATTGAAATGTTAGGATTTCCTGAGAATATTTTCCGTCAATGGCAACCACTTAATGCATCCAATCCTTACCAAAGGTATTTTTATTCGGCTCCTATTCTTCCGGGATGGGCTTCTGGAGAGACTTTTGGTGCATGGAATACATACACTGGTCCTCTTAACGCGACAGAATACCCCACTATCGGTGGTCAACCACAAGTATATTATAAAAACAGGTTAATGTTTCCGCATTGGTGGTAGAAATATTATTAGCCTATTATCAAACAAATCTTTTTTTTTTTTTATTTTATTTATTTTTAACAAAAACATCGAAATAGTTGTTCATTATTCAAAAACTTTTTTAAAGAATTTTAATTTAAATTAAAAAATTAATAACAAAATTGATGTAGTTTGGACACCAAAAATAAGGCCATTCTTGGTATAATTATCATTATTGCAATTGCAATCCCAGCAATACTGATTCCAATTATTTTCCCAGCAATACTGTATCCAAATCTATACATATTATTGAATATGGTGGGAGTTGATGTTCTAAAAAATCTAATTGAAACCCTAATTTTTGGATCAAGTTTAGGGACAATTTTGGCATTAATTTCTATAGGTTATTCGCTAGTTTATGGTGTAGGAAAGATTATTAACTTAAGTCATGGAATGTTTTACTTTTTAACAGGTTATCTTATCTTTTCATTTTCAGTATATGGTCCTGTACCGTATGTATATGCAATAATCCTAAGTTTAGTAATCATCACAGTAATTGGGGCTTCTACATATCGTTTTCTTATAAAACCGTTCCATGGAAACGAAATAATGGTCATGATAATTACATTTTCATTGGGGTTCCTTATTCAACAAATAATTTTGTTAGTGGAATTATTAATACCAGGCTATACATTCCTCAGTTTGGATCAATTCATCGGTGGCAGTATAGACATTTTTGGAGCTCAATTTTCTTTTTATAGAATTTTTATTATGATAACATCAATATCAATTATAGCCCTTCTATTAATATTTATAAAAAAAACGAGGTATGGTAAAGCTATACGGGCAGTCTCTCAGGATCGAGATGCTGCTAAGCTTATGGGAATAAATTATGATGGAGTTCTTTTATTTACAGTAACTCTTTCAGCTTTCCTCGCTGGGTTTGCTGCATTCCTTTACGTTCCAGAAGAACCATTAAGTATGGGAACAGGGTGGAATTTCCTTTTATTATCGATGTCAGTTGTGATTCTTGGAGGCATGGGAAGTATTCCAGGAACATTAATAGGTGCGTTTATACTTTCGTATTCAAAGTATCTATGTCAATATTTCATTTCAGAATCTCTAGCTGGAGTTTTTCACTTTTTCATAATAATAGTAATGCTTGTAATTAGACCGTATGGAATCTTAGGAAAGAAAGAAAAAATATAATTAATATTTCATAAAAATTATCGAAAATCTAAAGAAGAGATTAAGAATGAGTAAGGAAAAAGAAGAATTAGAAGTTAAAACTCGATATCCTATTGGAGATCCAATTAAACATTTTTTTAACCGAATAATAGTGGGATCAAAACGATTTGTTGATATTAAGATTCCTGCAGCCGGGAGTAACTTGAAATCATGGGCTACTTCATTTAGAGGTGGTTTTATAATAACTTTTTTAATTATTCTTATAATTATAACTCCACTAATGAATGACCCAGTTTATTATAATACTTTTATAATTGCCATGATATTCTCAATTCTGGCTGCAAGTTGGGATATTTTAGCAGGAGTTACTGGACAGGTTAGTTTTGGTCATTCTGCATTCTTCGGGATCGGTGGATACATTTTTGCTCTTTTTATTAACGCTTTTGGAGCTGATTGGCTTACGTCTATATTTATGTCAGCAATATTTACAGTATTAATAGGTTTAATAATCGCAATTCCGTCTCTTAGACTTAAAGGTCCTTATTTAGCATTAGGAACATTAGCTTTTAGTTTAGCGTTATATTATATATTTCAATTTCCCGAACTACATGTAGAAAATGTATATTTACCGTTAAGTTTAAAGATCTTTTGGTTTAGCAATCCAATGAGAGAATTTTTTATCGTCTTAATTTTTATGATTATTAGTGTAGTTATTATGCTTATTATTTTCAATTCAAGGTTAGGAACTGTATTCAAGGGAATTCGTGATAATGAATATGCTACAGAAGCCTCAGGTATTAATACCGTGAAATATAAATTGATATCCTTCATGATAAGTTCATTTTTTGCTGGTCTCGCAGGGAGTCTTTATGCTCTTCATTATGGAACAGCTACATTTTTAATGTTTGAGAATAAATTATCATTTTACCCAGTAGTTTTTACAATTTTAGGTGGGATTGCATCTATTTCAGGGTCGGTAATGGGAGCTTTCACTTTTGTATTTTTAGTTCGTATAATCTCAGAATTTTTCTCACTTTTATTTCCTATTGAATTAATGACTTATATTGATACTTTTGCAATAGTAGCCTTTGCAATTATTTTAGTACTTATTATTCGATTTTCACAACATGGGATTTTTGAACCTATAATAAAGAATGCGAAAAAACTCTGGGATATCCTTTTAGGAAAATAAATTTATTAAAAAAGTGGATAAAAAAAAGAGGTTAAATTTATGGGAACTGTCTTACAAATCAAAAATTTAACAAAAAGGTTTGGAGGATTAACTGCTGTTAATGATGTGAGTTTTGAAATAGAACGTGGTTCTCTCATTGGTTTAATAGGACCTAATGGTGCCGGAAAAACTACATTATTTAACTTAATTGCTGGATCTGAAAAACCTACTAACGGCTCTATTTGGTTTGATGGTGTAAATATTACAAAATATAGAACTCACAAAAGAGTTAATTATGGAATTGCACGAACATTTCAAGTTGTTAAACCCTTGCGATTCCTTACATGTCTTGATAATGTTATTGTTGGGTGCATGTCGCCAAGAGGAAAGGCGAGGTCTGAAAATGTTGGTATTGAACAATATGCAAGTACGATTCTTGCTTCAGTAGGATTAATTGATAAAGCAAGAATCCCACCAATAATTTTACCTTTTGGAGATTTAAAAAAGCTCGAGATTGCTAAAGCTCTTGCTCCCAATCCAGAATTACTTCTTCTCGACGAACCATTTAGCGGTCTTTCACATGAAGAACAAACTATTATTGTTAATCTTATTAAGCAATTAAATGAAGAAGGATATACAATTATAATTGCAGAACATATTTTACGTGAACTAATGGCTTTAGTTCCTAGAGTCCTTGTCATGCATCAAGGTAAATTAATTGCAGATGGACCACCTAAAGAGATTGTTAATATTAAATTAGTAATTGAAGCATATTTAGGAGTTGGAAATTAATGAGAAAGCATAGTAAAGCTAATGTAGAGGAAACAAAAGAAATTCTTGAAATAAAAAAATTATATCATTATTATGGGAAAGCTCGGGCACTTGAAGAAGTGAATTTAACTCTTGAAAAGCAAGTTCTCGAAGCAGTTATTGGACCTAATGGTGCAGGAAAAACAACACTTCTTAGGGCAATATCTGGGTTAGAAGAAATCGATAGAGGAAAAATAATTTTCAAGGGTGAAAGAATAGACGATATGGATGCATATAAAATTGCACGAAAAGGTATATCTCAATGTCCTGAAAGACGTAAACTTTTCTATGATATGTCTGTAATTGAAAATCTTGACATGGGTGCCTTTTCATTAAAAAATAGGAAAATATACAAGGATCTCTTAAAATTTGTATTTGAAATGTTTCCTCGTCTCAAAGAAAGAAAAAAGCAACAAGCTGGAACTCTTAGTGGAGGAGAACAGCAAATGTTAGCTATAGGGCGAGCAATTATGGCAAATCCAACTCTCCTCTTACTTGATGAGCCATCATTAGGCTTAGCTCCAAAATTTAAGAAAACAATCTTTAATTCGATTAATAAAATTAAAGAAAGTGGTACCACTACATTATTAGTTGAACAAGATGCTGTCCTTGCATTTGAGACTGCACAATTTGTTCATGTACTTGAAGAAGGAAAGATTGAAATGAGAGGTACTAAAGAAGAACTTGAGAAGGAACCTCGAATAAAAAAAGCATATCTAGGAATATAAGGTGATGATAAAATTTCAGCTTCTATAGAAAATTTGTTAAGAGATGCTCGAGTGGATCTAGTACTTAGTCGGATCGAAAAGGATCCAAATGTTATAAATGAAGTAATTGATTATTTACGAAGTGAAATCAGATCCATTCGATTTAATGCAATACTAGTCTTAGGAGAATTAGGAAGAGAATCGCGTTCTGGTGTTTCCGCATTAACTGAATGCTTAAAGGATAATGATTGGAGTGTATGTCGTGAAGCATTACGTTCACTAGGTAAAGTTGGAGATGTTACTGAGAAAACAATATCTGAAATATCTTTATTAACCAAAAATGATGAGTTATCCATTCGAAAAGAAGCTGTAATTGCTTTAGGAAAAATTGGAATTGCAGATGACATATCAATCTCTGGTTTAATTGACAGTTTAGATGATGAAAGTGAAGAAGTTAGAAAAGAAGCTGCAATTGCGTTAGGAGATTTAGGTTTCGGAGCTTTTAAAGCGATATCACATTTAATTGACCGTATCAGAGATCAAAGTTGGCAAGTCAGAACAGAAGCAGTAAAATCACTCTCAAAAATAGGAAAAGGAGCGCAAAATGCCATACCATCCTTATTAAAAGCTCTTGGTGATAAAGATTGGAGAGTTCGTAAAGCAATTATAAATACTCTTGTACAAATAGGGACTGATGCGATTCCAAGTCTTTTAAGTTATATGAAACATTATAATCCTATAGTACGAAAGGGAGTAATAGAGGCTTTAGGTGAAATGAATATAGCAAATCCAGAAATTATAAAAGAGGTATCCCTCGCATTGAGAGATGATAAAAAAGGAATTTCAGGAAAAGCTGCTGATGCGCTTCGAAATATTGGAAAACCGGCATTACCACAATTAATTGAAAGTATTAATGATCCTAATAAAAAGAGGAAAAATTTAGCTATTTGGGCAATTGGAGGAATGGAAGATGATGCATCTGAAGCAATCCCTTATTTGATTAAAGTTTTAAAGGAAAAAGATGCTTCTGTTCTTATAGAGGCAGCGAGAGCGTTAGGAAAACTTGGACATATAGCAAAAGATGCTATTCCTGCTCTTGTAGAATTATTAAAGGCCCCAAATGCAAAAGTTCGTAAAGAAGTTGCTGTTTCTATAGGTAAAATGGGGTCTTCTGCTAAAGAAGCAATTCCCGGACTAATAGAAGCACTAGATGATAAGAATCCTGATGTAAGATGGAGGGCATCTGAATCTTTAGGATTAATTGGAGTTAGTACAGATGAAATAATTTCATCTTTAAATACTTTAATACATGATCAATGTGATTACGTATGTGAAGCAGCGATTCTTGCTATTGAAAAAATTAAGGGAATGTAATGTTCTTAAATTTATATAAATTAAAATTAAAAATAAAAGAGGTATGAATTAAGATTGAGTATAGATCCATATATAACAAAACCTTGGTTAGAATTTTATGATGAGGGAGTTCCTAGCAATATTGATTATCCTAAAATAAATGTTTATGAATTTCTTGATAATTCAGCAGCAGAATTTGGAAGTCGAACAGCCATTTGGTTTATGGAAAACAAAATATCTTATAAAAAATTAAAAGATATTGCTGATAGGTTAGCTACAGCTCTAGTTAATTTAGGTTTGAAAAAAGGAGATGTTGTAGCAATAATGATTCCTAATTTTCCTCAATTTATAATGAGCTATTATGGAATTTTAAAGGCAGGTGGAATCGTTACTGCTTGTTCAGTACTACACACCGAACATGAACTCTCTTACCAATTAAATGATAGCGGAGCTGAAATCATTATTGCGTGGGACAATCAAGTGGAAAAGATCAATAAGATTAAAGATAGAACCCGCCTCAGACATATAATTATTACAAATGCTCTAGATTATGCGCCAATGGCAAAAAAAAATCCACCAGAAATAGCAGGGACAAAACAATTTGTTAACTTGATCGATAACACAAAACCCAATCCGCCTAAGTTTGAAACTAATATGAAAGAAGATGTAGTATGCCTACAATATACTGGAGGTACTACGGGATTACCTAAAGGTGCAATGCTTACCCACTCTAATATTGTATCAAATTGTGCAGCTGTTCTTGCTTGGGGTACTCAGGAGTTAAGAAGAGGCAAAGAAACTATCCTGACTAATTTGCCCTTATTTCATATTTATGGTCAAACAGTATGTATGAATTTTCACATTTATATGGGATCAACAATTGCTTTAAACCCTGATCCTCGTGATCAAAAATCATTATTTGAAATAATAAAAAAAACCCATCCTACGATGTTTCCAGGGGTGCCAACAATGTATATGCGTCTATTAGAACGAGATGATCTCGAAGACTATTCTAAGGATTTAAAGTCTATCAGAGTTTGCAATACAGGAGCGGCTCCCATGCCACCAGAAGTTCAGAAAGAATTTGAAGAAAGAACTGGAGGAAAAATTCTTGAAGGTTTTGGAATGACAGAGACTTCTCCAGTAACACATAGCAATCCATTTTTTGGTAATAGAAAAATAGGCTCTGTTGGAATGCCGATTCCTGATACAGAAGTTAAAATTGTAGATATTGATGATTGGACTAAAATTATACCACTTGGTGAAGCTGGTGAAATAATGATAAAGGGTCCTCAGGTAATGAAAGGATATTGGAATAAACCAGAAGCTACTGCTGATCAATTGAAAGATGGATGGCTTTTAACAGGTGATATTGGTAAAATGGATGAAGAAGGATACTTTTATATTGTAGATAGAAAGAAAGACATGATAAATGTAAGCGGGTTTAAAGTATACCCTAGAGAAGTAGAAGATGTACTATTTGAACATGAAGTTATTGAAAATGCAGCCGTTATTGGAGTCCCTGATCCCAGTATTCCTGGAAGTGAGAAAGTTAAAGCCTATATTGTATTGAAAGAAGGTTATAATGAAACAGAAGAAATAAAAACTGAGATTAAGGAATTCTGTCGAAAACATGTTGCGCCTTATAAAATTCCAAAATTCATTGAATTCCGAAAAGAACTCCCAGAAACTTTAGTAGGAAAAGTGCTTCGAAAAGAACTAAAAGAAACTGAAGCAAGAAAAAGAGGAGAAGAAGTATAGAATAACATCTTTAAATTTTTTTTACGAAAGATTCTTTTCTTTCCATTTTTTTATGAAATCTTTAAAATTATTTTCAGAGATTCCAAGAGAATTAGAATCTTCTTGATATAGTACATTATCTGATTTAGGTTTGTTTCTGAACGATTTTTGCCAATCATAATAACTTATAGCTTTTGACATAATTTTATACTCCACTTTAATTAAAATAAAATTATACAGTGTACTAGTTTTCTGATAGCCTTTGAAATAATACAAATTTGTCTATTTAGATTTAAGTTTTATATTCTATAATACGTGCCAAAAGAACAAAAAAATCAAATCAATAAAAATATTTAAGGGAGAACTTTCACGTATTATATGATAGAGAATCATCCGACTAAAATATTTGATATTTAAATTTTAGAGATTTTTTAATATAATTTCTAGGATATTTAATTTTCAATAAGAGAATACATTTGTTTAGGTCGTCCTGCATTTTCTCCTTTCAAGATAGTTTCTTCAATTAATCCTTCATTTATTAAAAAATCCAAGATTTCTCGCAATTTAACACCACTTATTTTAGATTTACTACTAAGATCTCTTGTTTTTATTGTTTTGCTTTCTTTTATTGCATCTAGTATTTTACTAATTCGCTCAGGATATTCGATTTCTATCCTCTTAATTATTGTTAACACTTCTAAGTAATTTTTAGCTTGTTTAGCATAAGGACCTTTAAAACCATCAATATGAAAATATTCATCTTCTCTAAAGACAATTGAGTTTAAATAATTCTCATCTAACAAAATATTCCCCATATTGACGATTTTATCATTATACCTAATGATTTGACATGTTTTCTGTTCTGTTTGAATAATCTCAACTTTTATATTTTTTAAAATATCTGTAATAATTTCAAGGTAGTTTGTTATTGTTTCAAAATCAGTACATGAAAAATATAGTTTAATTTGAATGCCTCTTCTGTACGCTTCGTATAGGCTTGGTTCTAATTTTTTTATCAAGGAAGGAGGTAATGCAGTCATAATAATTTCCCTTTGGGTTTTTTCGAATATGCTATAAAAATTTTCATAGGCAAGATTAAAATCAGAATAATGATAAAAGCTAACATCCTTAAGACATCGTCCAAATTTACTCTCTTGAGCTTTAAGTTCTTCCTCAATTTTCTCTATATCATTTTTAAAATTACTGAATTTTTTATTTACTAATTGAGTAAGTGCTATTTTTGGATTAGCTCTGAAAAATTTTTTTGGTTTTGTTTCTGATGAAGATCCTACAAGTTTTTTTTCTTCTAAATAAAGAAGGTTACGATACACTTGAGTGTAGGAATAATTAAGTTCTGTCTTAATATCATTAATAGAGCCAATTTTATTTATTAAAAAATATTTGTATATCTCAATTTGAATATCAGAAAACCCAATATCTTTAAGAAAAGAGAGAATTTTTGAATTCATTATGCTAAAAAACAAATATTATTAATTTCTTTATTAAAGTAATTTGTGACACAATTTAAATATTTTTTGTAATATCATAAATTTTTTATTGTCACAAATCATAGATAATCTTAATACCTTAAAAATAATTTTGATGTGATTAAAAGAATGGCTCAATGCAAAGATTGTAAATTTTATAAACCAATTGATGATTCCAAAGGAGATTGTTTTGGTCATGAGGTTCCAGCTACTCTTGAAGCTGCAAACTGTCCTGCAAATTCTTTTCAACCCCGATAGTAATATTTAGCAATAAAATTTAGGCAATATACTTGCCAACAAAAGTAGATTTTAAAAAATCGATGAAAAAGTATTATTTACCAAATGCAAAAGAAGTAGTCATAGTTGATATTCCTGAAATGTAATTTTTAAAGAGGGATGGAATGGGATCGCCAGAGGGCTCTAAAGAATATTTAGATGCTCTAAATGCTTTATATCCTGTTGTATTTAGAGCAAAATTTTTAAGTAACGCAAAAGGTAAAGATTATGTAGTAGCTCCCTTAGAAAGCCTTTGGTGGGCTGATAATATGGAAGATTTTATAGAATGAAATAGAGAAAAATGGACGATGATGATAATGCAACCTGAATGGATAACTCAAGAGATAATTAATGAAGCAATTGAAAGCACAATAGAAAAAAAACCAGAACTCAAAAACATAATTTCAAAACTGTGTTTTAAGAAATACAAAGAAGGAAAAACAGCGCAAATAATGCATTTAGGTCCATATTCTGAAGAAAGTCCTATAGTTAAAAAGGTTCATAAATTTATTGAAAATAAAGGAAGTTCTTTTGATGGCATAATAAGAAGCATCATGAAATTTATCTTAGCGATCCACGAAAATTAAAACCAGAAAATATGAAAACTGTAATAAGACAACCCTTTAATTAATTTTTTCTTCACTTTTTTATTTTTTTGTATTCTACATCATAATCTTTAAATTTTAAGTCTCAAGTAATTTAAATTAACTAAATATTTTTAGATTAAGAAAATGAGAAATGAAGAACACCATCAAAGTATAAATGTAAGAGATTGGATTACTCTCAGCACAGTTATGATTGGAGCAGTCTTAACAATTCTAGCCTTAATATGGCAACTACCTCCTCCTACGACTCATGGTATAGTTACAAGCACTTTTCTACTAATGATATCATTTATTTTTTTTGTGAATTCCGTTTCCGCAAATTCAAAAGCTCAATTTGAAGCAAATCAAAGAAAGATATCAGAAGAACGAATTCAACGATTTGTTACCTTCGCGGAATATTCATTTGGTCTTGGATTTACTTTAGTTATTACAGGTTTTACAATTCTTGGGTATGGATATTTATTAGGCTATGTAGGACGCACACTAATCACATTATTTCTCCCAATTATCTTTTTAGTTACTACTTGGGTAATAATCTTTATTTATAACATAATCAACTATATGGGTAAACCATTAGGAGCAATTAGAAGTCTAAAACGTAATCTTTGGATATTTTTAGAGTTGATTTGCTTAACAATAATAATCTTTGACTTTTTTGAGGTTCTCTTAATTCCCTAATCTTTTTTTTTTATCAAATAAAACAAGAAAGATCTTTTTGAAGAGATTTCTTATTAAAATCTGATGTTAGTAATTCCTCAAGCTCAGGAAATTCAAAAGGAAATATATTCTCAAACGCTCTTTTTAGCAGTTCAACATATTTCTTTCTATCATATTCATGCTTTTTCTCGTCGTATAAATCTGAAAGTATAACTTTTTTTTCAGGAAAATTTGGATCTGCATCAGCATTAAGGATAATATATCTCACATTTTTGCCAGCTGACGCTATTACACCTGAACGTTCTAATTGCCTAGCAGCAACTGCTTGATATGAATTTACTTTATATTGAGAAGGTTTGCGGGATATTTTTTGACGAATTGTAAGCTCATCACGAGATACTTTACCAGAGTATACTCTCTCTACATAATCATAGAGCGTTTTCTTTGCTTTTGGAATTCTTTCTATAAACTCTTTAACAGTCTCTGCACCTTGAAAAATATCAATAAATGCATACTGTGCATCCTTCACAATTTTTGGCATATCTCTACGCCTCACTTCAATACCTCTCACCTTCACTTCACCATTACTTTTTATCCCCCAATAATGGCTGAGAGCAGGAACATCAGGTTCTGCTCTAGAAGGCAAAAAAACGATAGTGTTGAATCGACCATCCCAACTCATAGGAATACTCGTACTTTCGGAGATCTCCTCAGCAATTTTCTTTGTTAGGATTTCAAATTCTTCTGGAGTTCTTCCTTTTGTGTCTTGAAGCCACATAGAGTCGACAATTCCATGGACTACTTTACATTCATATTTCTTTGCAATCTCGGCGGATCTCAAAAGAAATTCACGAGCGAAAGCACAAACTGTTTGATGAGCCTCAATTTTGCCAAAACGAGCATTTTTAAATCCTAAATATCCAAAACTAACGACAAGTACCCATTTTAAAGCAATATCTGTGAATTTGTAACGAAGATCATCAT
>Ga0209427_10004784_pt1 | contig 15589 bp, 12 predicted proteins | sample DeeMarSWOR136_30_FD_187465 | JGI IMG/M metagenome (GOLD analysis project Ga0209427, IMG submission 187465) | Marine sediment microbial communities from White Oak River estuary, North Carolina - WOR-1-36_30 (SPAdes) (version 2) | ecosystem: Environmental > Aquatic > Marine > Intertidal zone >...
AATTCTCTTACCGCGCTTTTTATGTCCCTCTCTTGCTCACTAAGCTCAAAATCCATGATACACCACCTAATTGGCCTTCCTATTTTGTATACATCATATAAACTTTCTCAGCTAGGCTACACAAAGCCATTGGCGTCTATAACATTGTTCAAACTCTTTGAGCAGAACACACAAAAGCCTTTTCCTATCAACATCTTCTTTGAGTTCTTCTCTTAGAGATGTCAGGGATTTCCTCAGAGGCCTAGGGAAAGAATCCAGATTTATGTTGGCGTTTATTCCAACTCCGATAACAACAAAATCTACCTTGTCGGCTCTTGTTCTCATCTCTGTTAATATGCCACACACCTTCTTTCCATTGATCAGAACATCGTTGGGGCGCTTGATCTCCGCTTTCAGTCTGAACGTGCCGCTGATCACTTTAGCCACAACTGTAGCAGTCATCAGAGTTAGTTTGAGAGCGCCTTCAGGATTTCCTTTCGGTCGCAGAATTATTGAAAACCATATTCCGCCTTTCGGAGAAACCCACTTCTTGCCCAGCCTTCCCCTTCCACAACTCTGAATCTCAGCCACCACCAGGGTTCCATCTCTGGCTCCTTTGCCAGCCAACTCTTTGGCTACATCATTGGTTGAAGTGACCTCCGCGAAATTGTGGATTTCCTGACCAATAAAATTGGTTTGCAATTCATCTTTGATTGTATTTAGTTCCACCATTTTCATTCTCCGATCATTTGATTCCCTCAATACTTGAATTCGTTTCTTGACATCTTTTGCACCAGCCGAAGTCTGCGCACGCGCGCAAAGAATAATTGTTGCAACTCGTAAATACTCTTTCGACTCAAAGAGGCACAAACGTAAAAGGCTAAACAGAGGTAGGACGTTGGCATGAGGTTTAAAGCGCGGGATACGTTTAGTGTAGCATTGTTTTCGGCCTTAACTGCAATAGGAGCATTTATCCTAATTCCCTTACCATTTAGCCTAGTTCCTATTACCTTGCAGACTCTGTTCACCTATATGGCTGGAGGCCTCTTAGGAGGCTATCTAGGTGCTTTAAGCCAGCTGATCTACATTCTCATTGGTATCTCTGGCCTGCCCGTTTTTGCGAGTGGGAGCGCAGGTCCTTCAGTGCTGGTTGGACCAACAGGTGGCTATCTAGTTGGTTTCGTAGCAGGAGCATTCGTCATTGGAAACATGGCAGAAGCGAGGAGCAGTAGCAGCTTCATGTGGTTGCTGACTTGCATGATAGTCGGTACGACAACAATATACACTCTGGGTGTTATTCAATTGATGAACTGGACGAAAATTGGTTTGGCTGAAGCAGTCATAACTGGCGTTCTGCCATTTATAGTTGGAGACGCTTTGAAAATACTCCTAGCCGCATATACTACCCATCGAATCAGAAGAATGTTGCCTGAGCTAACGTAGCCCTGCAATTCTGGCAGATACAGGAATTGCTTGTCGCAGTGAAAAAATTAATAGGCTCACTCGCAGACTAGTCTCAGAAGCACAGGTGTGCACTTGGAAATGGCTCTAGAGTTTGGGCTAGTCCTGACCGGTTTAGGGATATTGGCCATGTTTTCGGCCCTTATGTTTATCATAATCACGTGTGAGGTACTGAAAAGGATATTTAGAGAGAAGGAAGTTGAGACAATAAGAGCGGAGGGATCCGTCGAAGATCCCCCTTTGGAGAGGAAAGGAGAGAGCACGCGTGCATGAGGTTGGGAGATGCTGCCTTACTTCGTCGGCAACGTAGTAATGATAGGGATAGGATGCGTGCTCATCTATCTCGCAATAAAGAAGAAGTATGAACCTCTTTTACTACTTCCCATTGGTTTCGGTGCAATCCTGGTCAACATACCTTTTTCAAACCTCACGGAAAGTGGAAGTATCCTTAGGGTTATCTATGACTTGGGCATAGCAAATGAGTTATTCCCAATCTTGATTTTCATAGGAATCGGGGCCATGATCGACTTCAGTCCTCTTTTCGAACGACCTTGGGTTATGCTTTTCTCCGTGCCTGCGCATCTAGGGATTTTTGTTTCGCTCATCTTGGCTTTATTCATAGGATTTGATCCTTTTGAGGCATCTTCTATTGGAATAATCGGTGCTATGGACGGACCGACCGCCATAATGATCACATCCAGATTCGCTCCAGACTTGCTTGGATCAATCACCGTTTGTGCCTACTCGTATATAGCGATCATACCAATAGTTCAAATCCCATTAAGCAAGCTACTCACCACTCGAAAGGAGAGATTAGTTAGGATGGAATACAAGGCTAGAGCTTATCCCAAGTCAGTTCGAATACTATTCCCATTGGTGGTGACTCTGATAACTGGCATAATAGCGCCAGCAGGAGTACCCCTCATGGGCTCCCTGATGCTTGGGAATTTTCTGAAGGAAAGCGGAGTTGCAGATAGGCTTTCGAAGTCGGCTGAAAATGAAATATCGAATGTCTCAACTCTGCTTTTGGGTATCGCCATAGGCGGAACGATGGTCGCTGACCAGTTCCTAACAATTGAGACTTTGTTAATATTCGCCTTAGGCATTGTGGCTTTCGTTTCAGGGCTTGCCTTCGGCATCATATTCGCTAAGATAGCCTGCCATCTGACAAAAAGAAAAATAAACCCCTTGATTGGCGCGACCGCTGTATCAGCCTTCCCTATGGCAGCGAGAACAGCACACATGATAGGTCGGCAGGAAGATCCCGACAATTGGCTGCTGATGCACGCGATGGCAGCCAATACCGGAGGGCAAATAGCTTCGGTTGTCGCAGGGGGAATAATCCTGACTTTCGCTCCTCTTCTTGCATGATGGTAATGCGTCTACCTTAAGCCCCTCAAGCATTCTACTGACAAATCCAGATTTGGCCGCTCACAACAAACTGAAAGTTTCTTATTTGATGGACATGTCGATTAGGTCAACTAAATCGTAGACTTCCATTCTTTCCTTTTTTTGTTCAATTGCGTCACTGAGGTTTGCGTAACAAAATGGACAGGATGAAACAATTGCGTTGGCACCAGTTTCCTGGGCTTCTTTCACACGTTCAGATGCCGCAAAGGATGACAAGCCTGGAAAACCAGCTTTTACGCCTCCGCCTCCACCGCAGCACCAAGCATTCTGCTTATTTCTGGGCATCTCAACAACCTTGACACCCACCATATTTTGCAACAATTCTCTCGGATCTTCATATATCCCGGAGTAACGCCCAAGATGGCACGGATCATGATACGTCATTACTTTCCCGAGTTTGTTTCTGAATTTCAAGACGCCTTTTTTGAGTAGACTATTGAAGAATGTTGAAGAATGCACAATTTCTGCTTGGAGATTGAGATTGTATCTCTCCCTGTATTCTTCTTTCAGCATCTTATAGCATCCAGGGCAGGATGTTACGACACTGCTGGCTCCTGTTTTCTTTAGTTCCTCCATGTTATGCCGTGCACAATCCATAGCTATTTTGCGCTGACCTGTTTGCTGTGCTGGTGAACCGCAACAGTATTCGTTCTCAAGAAGTGTGAAGGAAACGCCCAACTTTTTGAGGGCTTCAAAAGTGGCTTTTGCTATGTGCGTCTGGGTATAAGAGGGGGTGCATCCGACGAAAAAGGCAATTTCAGCTTTTTTGGGAAGGTTTCTTTTGCTTACTGGTAACCAATCTAGCCGTTTCTTATGGGGTTCCATAAGAGGATTGTGTTCTTTCATGATGTGGCGACCCATTTTCAGCTGTCCAGGCATCGGTCCGATTCCTAGTTCCACTGCTTTTTCTCTAGCTGCTTCAAGCCAATACGTTGCGTAATGGTGAATTTCTGGAATTTGGCATTGAACCTGACAATTTCCGCAGAGCATACAGTGATAGAGCACCTCAACGATAGGTTTAGACCATTTGATTTTGCCTCTAGTTAAGCCCCACAACAGCACGTTTTTGCCTCCAAGATAGTATGATTCAAAACCCGCGAATTCGCCACTTGGGCATGCTCTATTCCAGTCCCTGAAGACGTAACGGCAGTTTCCGCATTTGACACATAGGCGAAGCAGATCTTTGTAGTAATCTAAAGGTTTGTATTTTTCAAACTCACCCATTGTATCGGGTACAGTTACTTTTTTCCCAATTCCTCTACCTGGAAGGTAGATAGCCCTTGGGTAAAACTCCTTTATTGGTGCTTCATAATCCTTCTTAAAAGCATACCTTACGTTTTTCTTCTTCGACATTAATTCATCTCCCAACTCAGATACCTTGACCAGGATTGAGGATCTCGTTTGGATCAAGCAGTTTCTTTATTTGCTGAATAAGTTTGATCGAAGTGGGGTCCCCCGTTTTCCCTTCGCGCCTAGCCCTCAGATAATTTGGTTTATGTACAACCCCGTCGAGTTTTCTCCGAACCCTGTCCATTTCCACCAAGCATTTACGGGTTCGCTTCATGTCTTCTTGGTCATCTTTATTTGATTCAACGAGTATTCCAGCTCCGTTGTAATGTCCTCCAAACATCGATCTATGGAAGAATAGAATGTGCTTGTCAAAGCTCATAGCAACCTCTCGGGTTCTCTTGTAATATTCTGCAATGTGATTAATTGGAAGTAAAGCTGTAAGGTATTCTCCAATCCCCCCGAAATAGAAATACCACATGTAATACTGTTGAACCAAAGAACCGACGTATGTAGGTCCTTCTCCACGGTTTTCCAGAGGCGTCGCCTTGAAGGCATCTTCAGTCAACATTATATGGCCGCCGGCGTCCTCAACAATGCTGTATAATACTTCGGCCTTTGCCTCCATCTCCCTCTCGGTGTAGGCCTCCATGCTGATTGATCCATAGAAGTCAGGTATACCTGTCTTCTCAGCCTCGTAAGGAACTTTCTTCAGGTCCATGCCGCTGACGCCAGCTCCCGCCATAAGTGCTACATAATTTTCGGTACCCAAGTCAACGATTCCCAATGTTGGTCCTCCTGCTTTGTAAAGCCGTTTCACAATCTCGATTCCTTTCTTGTAATCCTCTGTTGACATGTACCAATCCGATCTGGGCAACTTTGGCCAAAGTTTTATAGCCGCTTTTGTTACTATTCCAGTTCTTCCAGCATAACCTACAAATAATCCTGTGAGGTCCGGGCCCACTACTCTACCAGACCAATTTTTGGGAGCGTAGGCCGCTGCACCGGTTAGTGCTATCTCTCCATTTGGCAGTACGACTTCTAGGCCATTGACAAACTCGGCGCCTGATCCGCCAAGCATTGATAGATTTACAAAGCCGTACTCAAGGTAGCAGGGTACAACTCCCGCTGCTGCAGTTGCATAGGGAAAAGCTAACCTAAGATTTGGATGATTTTTCTGCAAGTGTGCTTCTAGGTCTCCCCATGTGATGCCCCCTTGAACCAGGGCATACATATCATCTTCGTTAATCTCTTCGATTTTGTTCATTCTTCTTAAGTCTAGTACTATTCCTCCCTGTAATGGAGTAGCCATGCCTCCACACGAGTTAGCGACCATGGGAACTACAGGTATTTTTTCGCGGTTTGCTAAGAGAAGTATTTCTTGAACTTCTTCAGTTGACCCTGGCAGGACCACGAAGTCGCATTTACCAACACCCGTGCTGCAGCTTAAATGATCCCACCGATATATGAACAACTCTTTGGGTGCATCTGACACATACTTTGATCCGACAATTGCACACAAATGCATGTATATCTTATCGCGACGCGACAAATTTTTCCCGCCTCCAAATAGATGCATCCAAAACAGATAGCAATGCTATAAATCTTGTGTCAACCCAACACCTTGTTTATCTCGCCCTCAGAGCAACGAAAAGGATTAGACGCGACAATAGTTCGATAATATTTTTTAACACGATTACCGACCTATTGTCAACAAAAGAGGTGATTCAAGCTTGGTTAAAATTGACGGATACGAACTTCAAGAAGGACTCTATTACTGGCCAAAAGGATTAACTTGGGCCAAAGTTGGGCCAGATGGAAAAGTGAGAGTTGGCTTAACCGATCTTGGACAAGGCATTGCAAAGAGAATTCGCTCTGTCCATATTAGGCCCAAAGGGAAGTCGGTTGGCCAAGGTAAGACAGTTGCAACAATTGAAACCATAAAATGGGTTGGCCCAATCGAATCGCCGATAAGTGGTGCAATAGAGGAGGTAAACGAGGACCTTAGAAGAAAACCGACATTGATAAACGATGATCCATACGGTGAAGGCTGGATAGCGTTGCTGAAACCGACTCAGCCTGAAGAACTTGAAACCCTAATTCATGGCAAAATAAGCGTCACGTGGTACAAGAGGGAAATAGAAACTAGAACCAAGTAAAGCGATTCCTTTGTGTCTTTGCACATTCATGGAAGAGTTAACATTTTTTCTTCAATTCTAAAAATAATTGGAGCTATTCCAGTGACATTCCTAGATCTATGAGTTCATTTTTGACTCTAAGGTATGTCTCCAGCCATTCTTTGGTTGGCCTGAGAGCCTTAAGGTCGTAGCACTCTGTGAAGTTTTTTCCTTTTGGCGGGTTTCTGAGTTTGTCTTCATATTTTGGCAAGAGGGCGTTGGCCAACTCGTTTGCTTCTTCACGCCTCATCCCGGCAGAGCTCTTAAACACCTCGGCACAGAACTTGCATTCTAAAGGACTCATATAATCAGCGTACTTTCCACCAGCTGATCTAGGTCCTATGGAAAAAGACAAGCCAGACACCGAAAGGTTCGCCATACCTACAGCCGATTCATAAAGCAGCATATCCGTACAAGGACCAGCCACCTGATTCAAGACACACTGCGTCATCAAACTTGCATTTCTTGTGATTCCTTGATACGCGACGCTTATTGCCCATTGGGCATCTCGACCACAGTTGCCATTGTATCTCATATCAATGACTGAACAGCTACCCCAGCCGCTTTGATGAACAGCAATCTGTAACAGAGCGCTAGCAACCATGGCAATCGTTGATCCCTCCACTGGACCAGCATAGCCACCGATCACAGATGATGATCCAGCGAAAATATTGCCTCCGCAGTTAATTGCGTGAACTACTTTGTGCAATGACACGTATGATGTCTTCAACTCGGCAGGAGAAAGAACTAAGGCGAGGTCGCTTGTTCTGTAGCCTCCGGGGACTCCATATCCGCCCAGTTGTCCATATACGGTTGGGCTTGTTATGACTGAGGTTGCACACATGCCGGGTCTACCTGCCCTCCAGAGGGCTTCTCTGTGCATTTCTGCTTGGACCCTTCCGGCTAAGGTTTCGTAGGGCGTACCTGACCTAAGTTGTCTCCCTAGAACGGTTCTTAATGAACATCCTTGTATCATGTCAACTGCACGATGCTGAGCAATGCCTTGTATCAGTGGTATCCATAGATCTTCCGAGGCTTCAACACCGATAGGAGCGCAATACAATGGGCGGATCTTGTCTTCGGGCTTACGAGCTTTCATTAATACTCGGTCTAAGCCTTCACCCAGAACAAGCTCACTAGGAGCATTTCTAATCGCTCCCTTTAGCTCTTCCTCTGTGAATTTGATTACTCTCTCTGTGTCTAAACATATCATTCCCACATCAACGGCCAGTTCGAACCCGGCACGCCAAAATTCGTCCGCTAAACTGTCGTCGCTGTTAATCGGATTCTCCGGTGTACAAGCCCCTGTGAGCCCATGCTCACGTAGCTTCTCAAGAACCTTGCTCGGTATGACTTTCATGTCCCAATCTTTGACGCTACAAACAGGGCCGGTGTGTGCACGATCCAGAACATCCAGCAAAGTCTGCACAGACATGGCTTTTCACTTCAGATTATTCCCCAACGAGAACGGGCTTCAGCAGAGGAGGCCGCACATCTCCTGTTACAAGTTCTCTGCAAACCGTCACGGCGTCGCTGGCATATTTTCCCCATCCATCGGCGCCTATTTCGGAAGCCCAATCCGCCGTGACTGGACCCCCTCCCACTATTACGTAGTATTTTTCTCTAAGACCTGCATCCTTGAGGTACTGTATGATATCCTTTTGGAAGTACATTGAGGTTGACAAAAGGCATGACATTGCGATGATGTCGGCATTGAGTTCCTTCGCCTTTTCTATGAAGTCCTTGGATGGAATGTCTACGCCAATGTCGTGGACTTCGAAACCGGCAACTGAAAGCAGCGTGGCCACGATGTTCTTCCCGATATCATGTATGTCACCTGAAACTGTTCCCAGGACCACTTTTCCAAGTGAAATCCTTCGCTTCTGTTCTGCAGCAATTTTGGGTAATAGTATGGCCATGACAGACTTCATCGCTTCCGCGGCTAACATAACGTGTGAGAGGAAGATCTCGAATTTACGCCACTTTTCGCCAAGTATATCCATCGCCTTGACTGCGCCTTTCTGAACCAAATCTAAGGGAGCCATCCCTGCTCCAAGGGCTTCCTCAGTTATCTTCTTTGCTTCTGCTTCATCTCCGCTAATAATCGCTTGAATCAGATTATCTAGAACCTTTTGGTTGCTCAAAGGGTCTCTCACTTCCTTTGCTTCACCTGTGAATTTGGTTATTTCTCTGAGGTATCAGTAGATTTAAACCCTTTCTTTACGCTCCGTAGAAGTGACATGTTGACGAAGACAATATTAGGTTCTCAATATCAACAGTATTGCGTTGTATATGAGCTTGTCCAGTGTCGTTTCCAGCTCTTTGGCCTTTTCCTCCAGTTTCTCGTAGAGGGGTCTCCTAAACATGACGCTCACGAAGTCGGTGTTTGCGTAAGTCCTTATGTTTAGCACGTCCTTCGGAGGGGTCAAAAGCTTGTTCATTGTGGCTCCATGTCGTAGAGCCGGCTTTGCCCTATCCGATTGCAGACAGTCTTTGTACCTGTATGGCAGGTATTTCATGACCCATTGGTAGCTCATTCCAGTTTCCTCTGCGATCTCGTATGCTATCTTTCCGGGTTCTATTCCTTCCCTGAAGTAGATTTCTCCTAGGCTGCCCAAGAGTTCCTTCTTCTCGAGGCTGGACACGCTTCTCCTGGCGTTGTTGCTGACGATCCTAGCGACAAGCCTATCCTTCTCCGTCTTGATGTGCTCGAGTTTTACTCTCCTCCAGTTCTCATCTGCACCAAACCGGTGTTCTCCATCAATTATGTTCCCATGAAAGTCAACCAAAATCGGGTAAAGTTGGCCAATTTTCTCTGAAGAAGATTTCAGCTCTTGACTCATAATACCTTCCTTCAGAATCTCTTGTGTTTTTCGAACTAGAAGGGCTTATAAAAAAGTTGTTGACAAATGTTGTCAAAGATTAGGGTTCTTTTTGCCTTAGCTTTGCGTATATCTAAACCTCTACGTTATGTTTAGCTCCTTTAACTTTTGTTTGGTAGGTATACCATTTTTGTTCCAACCACGAAGTTCGTAGTATTCGTCAAGCATTTTTTGGAGTTCTTCTGGCGTTGCTTGGGTGCCTTTGTAGCGTCCAGAAGTCAAGGGATTAAACATTCTGCTGGGTGGCACATCATCTTTTCTGGAGATTCCTTCTCTCACGTTGAACATTCGTTCGACATTGTATATGCGCTCACCAATTTTCAGTAATTCTTTTCCGTCTATCTTCCATCCCGTCGCGGTGGAATAGAGGTTTGCCAATTCTTCTGGACCCAAAGCGTAAAGCACATCGCAGTTGAATTTGCAGGTTTCTAGGGAATCAATTACGGCAAGGAAGTCTTGATGCCACTTTATGAGCATTGGCTTGCCTTCTATTGAGAGCAAATCTAGGACCGAAGGGGTACCAAAGATTTCGATGGCTTTGTCTTTACGGCCTTCGATGCCTTCGATGTTCTCCATTCCCCTTAGGTGATCACTACCTCTTGTTGCGGTAGCATATGCTAATAGCCACCCTTTTTTTGGCAAGTTTTGGCAGCAGGATTCTAGACCCTTTGTGTGTTGCGCAAATTCTTCAGCGCCCTTGCCTATTCTTTGGGATGCCTTTCTCACGCCTTCCGCTAGCACATCACCAAAGCCCTTCCTGGAGGCGATCAGCTTTATGATTTCCTTCATTGCATCGTGGTTGCCCCATTCTAATGCGATGCCATCCAAATCTTTCTTGGTGATCAGTTCTTTCTCGTAACATTCCATTGCGAAGGCTATTGTGCTGCCTAGCGATATGATATCAAGTCCAAGGTCGGAAGCAAGTGAAATGTTTTCAAGTATTGAGGATAGATTGCCGTTCAAACAAAGCGCGCCCAATGCGAACAAGTGGGCAAATTCAAGTTTCCCCTGTCCATATTCTTCCATGAAATAGTGGGTACAATGAATTGGACATCCAAAACAAGCTATGGTAGTATGTTCATGTTTTTTCAAAAATGTTTCAGCGTTTATCTCGCTAGCCTCATCGAATGTTCCAAATTCATAGTTCTTTGTTGAGAGCCCCCCTTGTGCATTGAGCCAATCTACCAATGCGGGTGTTCCGCGAGTGGCATATATATCATACATCCAGTCCGCTCTGATTTTACTTTTGGCATCAAGCACAGCTTCTTCAAAAGCCTCTGGGTCTGCAACCTTAACATCTTTTCCGCCGCGGATGGCGATTGCCTTTAGGCTCTTGGAACCCATGACAGCGCCCATTCCCGTTCTCGCTGCGGTTCTATAGAAGTTGGACATGACACATGCTATTCTAACCAAGTTTTCGCCTGCTGGACCGATACAAGCCACTTGGATCTTTTGATCTCCGAGATCTCGTTTTATTGCCTCTTCAGTTTTTAAAGTGTCTTTTCCCCAGATATGGCTGGCATCTCGGATTTCGACATTTCCCTCTTCGATCCAAAGATAAACTGGATGCTTAGCCTTTCCCTTTATTATTACCTGATCAAAACCTGCGTACTTCATTTCGGCGCCAAAACCACTACCTGAACACCCGTCGCCGGTAATGCCAGTCAGCGGAGACTTGGCTGTGACCGTCCATTTACTAGAAGATGGAGATATTGTTCCGTTGAGAGGACCTACACCAAATATCAACAAGTTATCTGGACCTAAAGGATCTACATCAGGTCCAACCTCATCATACAAAACCTTCGAATTGAGTCCGCGACCGCCTATGAAATTTCTGGCCAGAACCTTCGAAAGTTCATGCACTGTTGCCTTGTTTCTAGACAAATCCAGCCGCAAAACCTGTCCCATATATCCTCCTTTGTATTTGCCAGTCAACACAATTCCTCCGCACAATTTCGTAGGTGACTTAAAATCGAGTGTGCAATTAATTAAGATTTTGGGGTAAACTGGTGCGCTCAGTCCAAAAGCGATAACTTGATTCAGATCGCTGTGAACAAAAGGATACCAACATTTTTTAATAATTATCTTTAATAGAGAAAGCAAAATCTAGAATGCTGGAGAAAACCACGTTGGAAGTGAAAAGTGCTGTTTGTTGGGCTTGTTATGCCGGATGCCACGTTTTGGTACATGTAGAAAATGGGAAAGTCATCAAAATTACAGGTGATCCCAGTAGCTGGCAGAAAGGGTTCATTTGCGATAAAGCAGTGGCGTACACCCAAGTTCATGATCACCCTGATCGTCTCAACTATCCATTGAAAAGGGTGGGAGAAAGAGGAGGGGGCAAGTGGAAGAGAATATCTTGGGATCAAGCGTTGAACGAAATAGCCATCAAATTGAAGGAGATAAAAGAAAAGTATGGACCAGAAGCGGTGGCAAACGCTAGGGGGGAATGGCGGGGGCCCGACTACAATTATCTGGGAAGGTTTTTCCATCTTCTTGGCAGTCCCAACTATTTTGGAGTTGGCCACATTTGTTTCACAAATTCACATATAGTGAGTCATCTCACCTTTGGGGAAATGCCGGTTCCAAGTCTCCTTGGACCGGTTAAGTGCATTGTGTTATGGGGTATAAACCCTCCCCAATCATTTCCCCACCACTGGGGTCCCATCATGGATCGTAAGAGGGAAAGCGCCAAGCTGATTGTTGTGGATCCTCGTGAAAGCTCTTCCGCCAAAGAAGCTGATATGTGGTTAAGAATCAGACCTGGCACTGACGCTGCCCTTGGGCTTGGATGGCTAAATGTTATCATAAATGAGTTCTTGTACGATCAAGAGTTCGTTGGAAAATGGACATTTGGGTTTGACAAACTAGCGGAACGAGTCAAAGAGTATACCCCAGAAAAAGTTTCTGAAATCACTGGTGTTCCTGTCGATCAAATCCAAGATGCTGCTAGGCTTTACGCGCTAACGAGGCCTGCGATTTTGCTTCATGGAGTCAAGTTGGATCAACTGGGATACAACTCAACCCATGCCATCAGGACGATATGCATTCTCAAAGCGATAAATGGAGATTTGGATGTACCTGGAGGCTTGCTCGTAGGGAGTCCCGGTTGGGCTCTTGAACTTGCCAAAGCTCAAGAAAGAATACCCTTAGATGATAAGCTTCCTCCTGAACAAAAGAAGAAAACCATTGGATCTGATCGGTTTAAGTTGTTCTCTTGGAAAGCCTTTGAAATGATGAGGGCTCCCTTGAAAGAGTCTCCTTGGCAGGAAGCTGCTCCCTCCATTGAGTTTTGTGCAGCTAATCAGCCATTGGTTTGGCGTGCGATACTTACAGGTGAGCCTTATCCGGTGCGAGGGCTGATTGTCCTTGCGAACAATCCCATGGCCTCAGCTACCAACGTGAAGCTAGTGTACAAAGCATTGAAAGCCTTGGATATCCTTGTTGTGATGGATCTTTGGATGACTCCTACCGCCATGTTGGCTGATTATGTTCTTCCAGCCGCTGATTGGATGGAAAAGCCTCATTTTGCGGCTTGGCTTCACGCCGTGAGTGCTACTGCTGAAGAAAGAATTGTAGAACCACTTTATGAGCGTAGAACAGGCTTCGATCTGTGGCGTGGGCTAGGAGTAAGACTTGGACAAGAAGAATATTGGCCCTTCAAAACTCTTGAGGAAGCATACGACCACAGACTCAGAGACGCTGGGCTAGAAATGACGTTTAAAGAGTTTGTGGAGAGGCTTCACGCTGGTGCTACTTCAACAGGCTACATTGTAGGACAAGAAGCCGAGTTCAAAAAATATGAAAAATATGGATTCGGCACACCTTCCGGTAAGGTTGAACTTTACTCGAATATTCTAGAGAAACTTGGTTACGACCCTCTGCCAAAATATGTAGAGCCGCCCGAAAGTCCCATTAGCTCCCCCGAAATGACTGAGGAATATCCTTTGACTTTGATGACAGGTGCGAGAATAATACAGTACGACCACTCACAGTTCAGGCAGATAAGACCACTCCGCCGGAGCCGCCCAGACCCAATAGTGCAGATTCATCCTGAAACAGCTAGAAAACTCGGAATTCGAAACGAAGACTGGGTCTATATAGAGACCCCACTTGGAAAAATTAAGCAAAAGGCTCGATTCTTCTCAAAGATGGACCCAAACATCCTACAAGCAGAACACGCCTGGTGGTTCCCTGAAAAACCTTCAACGGAACCAGATCTAGGTGGAATATGGGAATCTAATGTAAACATCTTGTTGAGCGATGACCCTGATATTTGCGATCCCATTTCCGGAAGTTGGCCTCATAGAACATTGTGTAAAGTGTACAAAGTCGAATAACCAAAACGGTTTTCCCCTATTCTCCATCTAAAGTAGGATAGGGAGGAGGAAGATGAGTACGATTCTCATCAAGAATGGTCTAATTATTACCATGGACAGTGAGAGAAGAATAATAGAAGATGGATCGGTTGTGATAGAAGATGATCGGATAGTAGGCCTGGGGAAAACTAGGGATATTTTGAAAGAGAATAGACCTGAATTTGTTATTGATGCGCACAATAAATTGATAGTACCCGGATTTGTGAACACCCATTCACATCTTTATCAAACCCTTTTGAAGGGTTTGGGGGACGACTTGAAACTGATCGACTGGCTACAGACCATAATCTTTTCTACGGCAGAGCACTTCAACGAAGAAGGCTACTACTATGGAACCCTTCTAGGATGCATAGAACTCATGAAAAGTGGATGTACCTGCGTTGTCGACAACAATCCTTTGATAATAGACGGACAATTGAGAGACGGAGTCATCGGAGCACATCGGGACAGTGGCATACGTGTCATAGAAGCAGGTATGGCCCGTGATGCAAACATCTTTGGAGTAGTCCCCGATGAACTCATTCAAGACACAAAAGAATCCACAAAAAGTACACTAGAAACCATAGAAAAATGGCATGGCAAAGAGAACGGGCGCATAAATGTATGGTTCGGCGTTGGAACCGTCTTCACCACCTCTGAAGAATTTATGGCGAATGCAACTGATTTGGCTAAGAAATATGGTGTAGGAATATGTGTTCACCTCCATGAAAGTAAACACGAAGTACAAGAGTGGAAAAAACGATTTGGTAGAACCCCCATAAAATATCTTGATAGCGAAATCGCCTTTTTCAATTCAAACGTCCTCGCAGCCCATTGCGTTTGGGTCGATGACGATGAAATCCAAATTCTAAAGAACACCGACACAAAGGTTTCACACAACCCCATAAGTAACATGTTTCTGGCCTCAGGAATTGCCCCCGTCCCTGAAATGCTCAGGGCAGGAATAACCGTAGGCTTGGGCGACGATGGTGCCTGCGTAAGCGGCACTTCAGACATGCTTCAACAGATGAAGACAGCCGTTTTGCTACAAAAGGTGGCGAAGGGAGACCCAACTGCCATCACAGCTGAAACGGCGTTAGAAATGGCCACCATCGAAGGAGCCAGAGCCGTAGGTCTTGAGAAAGAAATAGGCTCGATTGAGCCTGGGAAGAGGGCAGACCTCACGATAATCGATACTGAAAAACCAAATTTCTACCCGATTAACAGGATGCACTCACAACTTGTTTACTGCGGAAGAGCAGAAAACGTTGACACGGTCATTATCAATGGCAAAGTAGTGATGGAAAATGGAATTGTAAGAACTGTAGACATGCAAAAAGTCCTAGAAAAAGCTCAGAAAGCAGAACTCATCCTTCCCCCTTCAAAGCCTTTCTTGTTAACAAAACCCGCCTTGGTGCTCTTGGTCCTTTTGCTTATCCTGGGTGCCTTTGCCATACGTTTTGCCACTGACAAGTATTCCAGATTCTGGGTTGATTGGAATCCAGCGACAATTGAGGTCGAGGACAAAACTGTAGCTGTGGTCAAGAACAAAGCCGGTGACTTGCTCTGGCGAAAACAGTTAATTACCGAAGTGTCGCTGCGATCTTTGTTAGTTATGAACATAGATCAAGATGAAAAAAACGAAGTTCTCATTGGCACAAGAAACTCACCTGATGAATCGGGTGAGTTATCATGTTTTTCTTATAAAGGCGAAGAGATGTGGAGATTTATTCCAGGCAGAATCGGCGTTTTTGGCCAGCATTCTCCCATATTTCATCCTTCTGATGTCATCTCTGCCGATATTGACTCTGATGGAGAAATAGAGATTGTCGTTGTGTCCTTGAATACACCTTTCTTCCCCTGTCAAATTGCTGTTCTAGATCATAAAGGTAGGTTGAAGAGCGAATACTGGCATCCCGGTCATGCACGTCCTTTTATCTATAAAGATATAGACGATGATGGACTGCTCGAACTTCTTTGTGGTGGAGTGAACAACAGATTGCAATTCTCAGCCGTGGTGTTCATATTGGACGGT
>Ga0209427_10004786_pt1 | contig 15584 bp, 14 predicted proteins | sample DeeMarSWOR136_30_FD_187465 | JGI IMG/M metagenome (GOLD analysis project Ga0209427, IMG submission 187465) | Marine sediment microbial communities from White Oak River estuary, North Carolina - WOR-1-36_30 (SPAdes) (version 2) | ecosystem: Environmental > Aquatic > Marine > Intertidal zone >...
ATCAGAGTCATACTTTATGGTGGCATAGTCGGTCCCTGTCCCAGTTCCGTGACTCCACCCGGTCACAAAAACATTGCCAAAATTATCTAAGGCTATGGCCTCAGCTTGATCCCAGTCGTTTAACGGTCCGTCGTATCTTCTCACCCAAGCGGTATCTCCGTTAGGATAATATTTTATGGTGGCATACTCATAGTCATAGTCAGATCCACTCCCCTTACTCCATCCAGTCACATAGACATTGCCCGAAGCATCTGCAGCTATACCGCAGGCTTCATCAGGGCCGTTTCCCCCATCGTACGTTCTCACCCAGGCGGTATCTCCGTTGGGGTAGTACATTACTGTGACATAGTCCGGAGTTCCTCCGGTTACATAGGCATTGCTGGAAGTATCTAAAGCAATGTCAACGCCACCCCACAAGCCAACCCATAATTCGTTTCCCGCAGGATCATACTTTATGGTTCCACTCGATCCAGTCACGTAGACATGACCGGAATCATTCACTGCTATGGCACGAGCGAGATCAGTGGTGTCTCCCGGGTCGTTGTATCTTCTCGCCCAAGCGGTATCTCCATCTGGATAATACTTCACGGTGGCGTAGTCAAAGTCTGTGCCACTGCCATAACTTTCACCTGTCACATAGACATTCCCAAACCGATCTAAGGCCATGGCACGGACCCATTCAGTGGAATTTGCCGGTCCATTGTATCTTCTCACCCAGGCGGTGTCGACCTGGGCAAAAGAAGGCAGAGCCCAGAAAAGAAAGGCCATAATCCAGAGAGCTGAAGCAAATATGTGACGTTTTGGCATAAAGACCTCCTGTTTTTGGAAGGTTATAGATTCTTGGCTACGATTCGCATGGTGGTGGGCCGCCTTTGAATAGATAGTTGATTAGATAGACGACGTCAGCACTATTGATGGTCCCGTCACAGGTGACATCGCCAGCCTCCAAAGGTATGGGTGCGGGTCCACCTTTGAAGAGGTAGTTTATCAAATACACAACATCGGCAGAGTTGACTATGCCATCTCCGTTAGCATCACCGCAGACCCCGCATCTTATCTCGGCCACGTATTCCACCCCACAGGGATAGCCCTCAAACACCCACGGCGCAACCCAGAGCCAATAGACTCCGGCTGGCACGGACAATGATATTTTAGCGGTGTCGCACGGATCGGCTTCCCTCCAGTCGAGAATCTCATAGTTATAACAATCCTCGGAGCCTGCGTCTATAAGGAGAATCAACACCGGGAATTCCGCCACTGCCGACCAGGTGAGGAAAGCCGCTCCCGCCAGCTCGACCCTGAACCAATCGGTATCCCTATATTGTGCTCCGGAGTAGAGAAAAGTCCCGGAGGTCCCGCAGATTTTGGCATTGCAACCGATGCTATCGAAAGCAACCGGATGCCCGCCGCATCCAGAATTCCATATATCCTCCCAATCATCTTCGCACACCGGTTCCTCCTCGGGTATTCCTTCCGGGGGGCACTCGACATCGCAAGGTTCAGTGGTCTTGGGGCTAACCACGTGATCACCGGAGGAAACGCCATCAATCCCACCTTGAATTGTGGGCGAATCCGCTGGGACGTGGATGATTTTTGCTTTTGCCTGGTGGAAACAAAAGAGAACAAGGACAACACAAAAAATGATAGTTAGGTAACGCATAGGACCTCCGGGGTTTGAATTGGAGAAAGAGGTAGCATCTCGTCTCATATATTTTTTGTGCAAAAAGGATTTCAACTAAGATAATAATCACAGTTTTTTCGGATGTCAAGAAGATTTTGCTTGACTTTTTGGGAAATGGTATTATATTAAATAATGCGAGAGCAGCTGAACAGGTTTTTTTATTGCCAAAATCGAATCATATTGCCCGGCTGGCTTTCTCTCCATCCTGTTGGCTGTTCTCGCAGACGATCAACGCTTTGAGGGTAGCTGGCTGGGCTTTTTGTTAGATGATGAAGGAAGAGATAAAAATAGGGACGGCAGAAATGATTCGACTCAGCCTGCCATCCCCAATCGTGTATGGAGGTACACGATGCACGCAGGAAATATAATGGAGAAACTCAAAAGGTCAACACAAAAATGAGAAAGGAGGTGAAAAAGAAAAATGAGAGTATTCAAGCGAGGTAAAAATTGGTATGCGGATTATACCATCGGTGGCAAGAGGAAGATGAAGTCGTTTGGTCGGCATAAGAAGATGGCGGAGCTTTTCCTGAAGGATTTGGAGCTAAAACAAATACGAGGGGAACTTCAGATAATAGAGGAAAAGATAACCATTTCTGAATTCTTTCAACGCTACATAGAATATTGCCGGGCGAATAAAGCAGCCTATACAGCCTTAGTGGATGAAAGAAGGATTAGGACTTGGAAAAAGTATTTCGACGAATACGGGATCAAAAAACTAAGAGACGTCTCACCACTTGTAATTGAAGGCTTCAAGTCCAGGATTTTGGCGAAAGGAGATAGTCCAGTCACTTTTAACAGGTATCTGGAGCTTCTGAAGGCAGCAGTCAACAAGGCGGTGGAGTGGGGTCTCCTGAGGGCGAATCGGCTGAGAACATTAAAGAAGCTAAAATCAGACCGAAGCCGACAGGTTCGATTCCTAACGAGAGAAGAGATCCAAAAGGTTCTGCAAGTGGCAGACGATCTAATGAGAAGGGTGATTCTGATTCTGCTCTACACTGGTTTGAGAAGATCTGAATTTGTCTATCTGGAGTGGAAGGACATAGACTTCGAGAACGACTTCATCTACGTCCAGTCCAAGCCAGAATACGGATTCCATCCCAAAAGCTACAAGCCTCGATCCATCCCTGTATGCAAGGAACTTAAAACATTGTTGATGGACACCCCACAGGCAGGTCGGTTCGTCTTCGATAATGGTCACAACCAGCCACTTCATCATCCTATCTACTACTACAAAGAGCTCCAAAAGATTTACAAAAAAGCCGGTATAGAAGATGCGAACCTGCACACCCTCCGCCATACCTTCGCAAGTCACCTGATCATGCAAGGAGTTGATCCGAGAACAGTGCAAGAATATCTCGGTCACTCCACCATCCAAGTCACTGAGAAATATTCCCATTTGTCTAAGAGCCATAAACGAGAAGCCATTGAAGCGCTGGGTTTCATCGCAGAGGACGAAACAAAACTGAAACAAATTGCTGAAATGGAATGTAACTCGTTGGAAATGGACAAGTTAAAAAAGCGGGAAACGGGATTCGAACCCGCGACCCTCACCTTGGCAAGGTGATGCTCTAGCCAACTGAGCTATTCCCGCTTGGCAAAACTTCTTTCACAAATAATATATGTTTGAAGCTAAGCTTGTCAACATTTTTTTTAACGCCTTTTAATACCGAAAAGCTCAGGATTATATTTAAGGATTTTTTCTTTTTCTCTTTGAGCTTCCGCAAGCATATTCGTTTTTCGGTAAATATCAAATAGATAAAAATGCGCAGCCACACAATAATCATCTATTTGAATGGCTCTTTTCAGGTATTCCTCGCTTTGAGAATAATCATTTAGAAGAAAGTATTCTTCCCCTATATAGCTATACACCGAGGCGAAATCATCGGGAGCGATTTGGGTCACTTCTTTTAGTTTCTCTATTGCCTCTTGGTGGTTTCCCGCCACCTTTGCATTCAGACCTTCGTTATACAGATTAACAAACTCTATGTCCTTAGAAACTCGATTTTCCTTCAGATACGCTCCTTTTCTTTTAAAGATCGCATGTAGTATGTTATCTCTTAGAAAATAGATGTTGTAGTAGTTTTCTCTGAACTTTGAATTTAAGAAAAGGGCCCTCTCCGCCGGAGCACTGGGTTTTCGTTCGGTGGAGAAAAGAATGAAATCGGGATCACGGGACAAGAGATATTGGGTGTTGAACTTACGCTCCTTCCAGCTGGAGATCATTCCCGGAATGGTTTCTGGATGTCGGGAGATGTATTTGTCGGTTAAGCCCAACATGTCAATCACCTTATTACTGTCCAGATAATAGGAGAGAGCGCCGATGGTGCTCGCTGCTGTGGTGAAATTGGAGCCATAAACACTCTTTAAACTCTCACCCCAGAATCTCATCTTCTGTATGAGAGATTTTTCCCTCTCTCTTACTCCTGTGATCCATTCGCGGGGAAGTAAGAATGTAACTGTCGAAAGGAAGAAAATCAACAGAACGCTTATGAGAATTCCCCAAAGACGTTTCTTAAATATCGAAAAGAGTTTTTCTATTGAAAAAACATAGAAAAGATAAAGAAAAGGCAAAACCGGCAAAAAAAATCTATGCACCATCAAAACGTCTCCACCTATCAGGATGACATAAAGGGTATAGATATAGGTCAAGAGCAGAAACAATTTCTGTTTTTGATCTAAGCTTTTGTAGAATAGGAGCGGCAAAAGATAAATAATCCCCCAGAGTGCATAATGTTTTAGAAAGAGCCAGAAGTATTCCAACCCACTTTTTACATATTCTAAAGAAAATCCGGTTTTGGCATAAAATGAATTAGGAAAGATGTCTCCATAATAGAGGATTTTAAAAAGAAGAAAAGATAATAACAGAGCAATGAAGCTGGCCAAGGAGAATATGCAATCTTTGAGTTTGTCTTTTTTGAAGAGCAGCTTATGTAGAATGATAATGAGAAACACCAGCACTCCTTCTGGCCGGATAAGTGTGCTTAAGGCAACAAAGAGTATCATCAATCGTTGATTGATGAAATAGAAATAGACTGATAGCAAAACTGCCATAAGGAAGAAGACGGTCTCCAGACCGCTAATGCTCCAGTAGGCAAAGGCGCTGTTGGATGCCAGAAGAAGGGAAGGGAAGAGGGGGAAAAACCAGTCTTTGGCAGGACTTTTCGATTTATTTTTCTTTTCCACAAGTAAAGCGGAGATTCTGTGAAGGAGAATTAAGATGATGCATCCTGAAAAGATGCCCAATATTTTGGAAACGAGTATCATGTCCAGGCCGAACTTAGCGAAGATGGATAAGAGGACGATCCATAGAAAATTGGTATATCCTTCAACTCTTTCACCCGGATTAAAGACCAATCCATGACCATTTATAAAATTCTTCACATACCGGTAGGAGATGAAGGCATCATCCTGGGTGAAATTCAAGCTCAAGGAATGAACCACAAAAATTGCGATGATCACCGAAAGGAGCAGCTTAGATTTTATGTCCATTTGTTTTTTTCCGTGTTTGGATTAAAACCACCTGAAGAGACTTGGCTTTTCTTTTATTATGGTTGGCTTCCTATCATCTGAGTTCAACCATTTCAGGATTGTGTGAAAGAACTTTGTTTGACTCTTGTAAAGCCGCAGTGGTATCTCCCTCAGCGAGATAAATCTGGTGGAGCAAAAGATGAGCCATAGTGCAATAATCATCCATCTCCACAGCTTTTTGTGCGTATCTTTTGGCCTCTTCCATGTTCTTCAATCTGAAATGGCACTTGGCAATATAGTCATAGACCCACGCAAAATCTTTTGGACCAACTTCTAAGATTTCGTTAAGCCTATTCAGACAACCGTAAAGATCGCGCTGGAATTCCAGATTTATGGCTTCATTGTACAGATTGACAAATCTCGCATCCGGAAAGACTTGGTTTTCCGTGGTGTATTCTCCCTTCCGTTTATATACCACAAACAAGATCTTCTCTGGAAAATAGTACATATAGTAATTTTCCCTGAATTTGGAGGACAGAAAGAGAGCCCTTTCAGCTGGGGCGCTGGGTTTGAATCCGGTGGAGAACATGATCACATCCGGATCCCGGGAAAGCAGATACTGGGTGTTGAATTTCTTCTCCTTCCAGGTGGAGTAAATTCCGAAAACCCTCTCTGGATGCTTGGCGATATAGGGATCTGTTAATCCTAACATGTCGATGACCTTCGCCTCGGTGAGATAGGAGATTGCCCCTATGGTGCTCATGGCTAAAGTGAAATCAGTTCCAAAAGACTGCCTCAATCTCTCCGCGTACTTCGACATCTTGTTATATAATCCTATTTCTGCATCTCGTACAGCCATTATCCACTTTCGAGGTAAGAAAAAGGTTAAAATGGAAAAAGCGATGACCACAAATATAGGAATCGCCCGTTTATTGAATCCTTTCTTCAGTATCAGATGAAGCTTCATCAGGGCAAAGCCAAAAAGAAGATATAAAAAAGGAAGGATGGGCAGGAAGAATCTATGAGCTTTTAAAACGTCTCCTCCAATTACTATGATGTAAAGAGTGTAAATCCAAACTATAAGAAGAATCAATTTACCTTTAACCTCCAAGTCTTTGTAGATGACAACAGCCATCAAATAAAGAGCACCCCACAAACCATAGTGTCGGAGAAAAAGCCAAAAATAACTCAAGCCAGTTTTTAAATATCCCAATGAGAAGCCGGTTTTGGCATAAAAGGGATTGGGCAAAATATCTCCGAAATAAAGGATTTTGAAAACTGCGAAAGGAAGTAAAAGCAGAGTGAAACCGAATATATAGGACAAACAACTCTTTAGATTGTCTTTTTTGAAGAAGAATTTGTGCAAAACGATAATAGCAAATACCAGCACTCCCTCAGGACGGATAAGACTGCTCAGTGCGGAGGAGATTATCATCAACCTTTCATTAGTGAAATAGAGATACACCGATAACAAAACTGCCATCACAAAGAAGGCAGTCTCCAAACCACTGATGCTCCAATAGGCAAAGGCGCTGTTGGATGCCAAGAGAAAGGAAGGGAAGAGGGCAAAAAACCAACCTCCGATAGGATATGTCGACCATTTTTTGTCTTGCAACAGTAAGGCGAAAATTTTATAAATTAGGAATAGAGTGATACATCCAGAAGCAACTCCCAATATCTTAGACACGACTATTATGTCCAAACCGAATCTAGCAAAGATGGATAAGAGGATGATCCATAGGAAATTAGTATATCCTTCAACTCTTTCTCCCGGATTGAAAACCAATCCATGACCATCTATGAAGTTTTTGACATATCTGTAAGAAATGAAGGCATCATCCTGGGTAAAATTCATACTCAGGGCATGAACCACGAAAATGCCAATGATTAAAAGAAGAATTATTTTCTCTTTCATCAGGAGTTAATTGAGTCTTCTTTTTTAGGTAAATAAATAATCTTTCTGCATCGCAAAAACATTTATCAAAAATTTTCCTATTTTGTCAAGCGAAAAATCTCTGTAAGTTGCCGTGGATGCCCTTACGACTGGGTGTCGCTTCGTGCTGGGCTCACTCATCTATACCGGAGCCCGTCTCGGGAGTGTGTGGCGGGGAGGAAGCGCAGGATAAGACCACTCACTGTGAATCTCTATGAGAATAGAGAAGAGTTTTACTAAAAGTTCATCTCATATGAATTGTGGCGGGGTTTTCGTCCCCGCCACATTCACGGCCGAGGGCAAGGGAGCCCTCGGAATAACCAACGATATATTTTAGAATCTTGGTTTCTCTAAATTATATCTTTTGGACGTTTGTTGCCTGAGGTCCTTTTTGTCCCTGTCCTTCTTCGAAGCTAACTTCGTCACCTTCTCGAAGAGTTTTGTATCCTTCGCCCTGTATTTCAGAGAAGTGCACAAACAGGTCTTTTCCTCCGTCATCCGGAGTAATGAATCCATACCCTTTGGCTTCATTGAACCATTTTACCGTACCCTGCATTATAAAATCACCTCCTTTCTTCTATAAAAAAAACCACGAAAGTCTCCGAAAATAAGCTTTCGTGGTTGAATAATTTCGACCTAACAAAAACCTATCTTAGCTTTCTTACCAATACTTCGATGTATATACGTGTTATTTTTCCATTTGTCAAGACATTTATACATTTTTATTATCGGCTTCCAAAGTTGAATACTAAGATTAAACTTTTAGAACAAGCGGGAAATTTACAGGTCGGTCAGTTGTCCATTTTGGAACGCATATCAGGTTAGGGCACCCAAGGGGGTTGCCGGATGTTCGCATATCGCTAACCCAAGCTTTCTCGCTTAGCAGTTTTGGCTGGTTGTTGGTCTTTTTGACTAATAGCTTGATGATTTGCGAGCTCTTTCTGTTGGGGAAGAACGCCCAACAGATTTAAAAAATGACTTGACATCTCACGTGAGCACGATAAATTTCAATTTGACAACAGTTGACCGTGAAACTAATATCAAAGGGAAGTCTTGGCTATAAAGGCCAAGAGCGAGAACTTAGTGTAACCTTTGCCAGAGGAGGGACAGATGACAAACACAAACGTTTTAATTAAGGCGGTGCAGAGTCCTGTGGCCCACTGGATAGTCTTAGCTGGATTGGCTTGGGCTTATTTTGACGTTGCAGAAATAATCAAGAGCTGTCAGTCTTGCTGGTCCCTGGTCATAGCTCTTGGTCCGTGGGCAGTGGTTTCAGTTGTCCACCTTATCTTGGGGTACAAGGGTAGACGACGCCTGGAGGAAGACTTGGCGAAAACTACTGAAACCGTAGCTCAGCCGCCGGTGGAACTTGTAGGTGACAGTGATAGTGCAGCGCAAAAAATGACTGATCTGCTAAGAAATGTTTTGGCCCATGAAGGTGAGACGAGCTTGTACTATTACGGTGCGGCTGGTTTCATAGGATACCCCACACAGTGGGCCAACCTCTACAAAGAGGTCTGCGGAAAGGATAATGTGAAATTGGTGCGATTAGTTGATTTAAAAAAGGTTCCAGAGCTGGAGAACAATGTGTTGGGGAAAATGGATGAGACTCTTCGCAAAAAGGATCTTGAGGAATACAATACTTGGATCGAAACTCACCGAGACAATCTTGATGAGGATAAAGAAAAAGGCCGAGGTCACGAAAGAGGCAACTCGCTCTATGACTTTGAAGGAGCACCACTCTGGAAGTACGGAATACACGTGGTGGTTTTTGGTGAACGAGATATTGCAATTACGTTCGTAACCGGGGATATGCCAGAGAAGAAGGAGGAGCAAAGGAACGCGATTATTATTCGCGACCAGGAGAAGATCGCAAAAGCGATCACTCGATCAATCCGTTGGCAGCGAGGGCGACTTCGTCTGCAAGCAAAGACGTGTACAGATCTGGCCAAAATACTCACGGGAGGCACGCAGAGCTGAGGAGGTCAAGCGTCCAATGAAAATGAAAAGCATAAACAGAGGAGACTCTTTCTTAGAGTCTTCCCTGAAAATCTTCGTCTTGGTAGGTGCGGGGATACTCTTTGCGATAGCTCTGAGCGCATTCGTTACGCACGACTTGATTGATGCCCTGAAACAGAGAATCAGCAGTCCAGTACTCATTCTGTACGCAGAGATAATTGGGTTTGTCTCCCCAGGACCCAGATATATCATCTATCCTTTTCTTGTGAAACTGAAGGATTTCGGTCTTGGCGCCGGAGTCATTGTAGCGCTGATCTCTGGACATGTGCTGATAGAACCTTCGACCGCCTTTGTGGAAGCGGCATTTTTTGGATACAAGTTTCCCGTTAAACGTTTCTTTATTTCTTTCGTTTTGGTCTTTCTTTTGGGTCTTTTCACTGTATTCTTGACTGACTATGTGGGATGGAGGATATTGTGAAGAGACTTCTTTTGTTGTTGAGGAACTTGTTAGAGTCGACTGAGAATCGTATTGGTTTCTTCTTGCTCCTGGCTTCTGGCATTCTGTTTCTGATCTCTCCGCAGAAAGTCGGATTGGCCTTGCGGGAAAATGTAGGAATGGCCATCAACATACTTCTGCTTACCATAGTCGCTGTGATAATATCTGCGGCTGTCGAGCGTTTCGTTAAAGCCGAATTTGTCGAACGCTATTTCCACGGCAATAGGCGAAGGCATCTACTCTATGCTACGGTTCTTGGCATTCTGACTCCTGGACCAATCTATGCCATCTACCCCATTGTGTTTTCGCTTAAAAGAAAAGGAGTTCCCAACCACGTAGTCGTTTCCTACATAACCGGTCAGACTATAATAGGACCTGCGCGTATCCCCTTCGAGGTAGGTTTGTTGGGAGTCAAGTTCTTTATCTACCGGGTTATACTCTCCGTTATTATTGGGTTCCTTGCAGGTTTTTTGTACAATTTGTCTTCGAAGGTCTTACCAGATAGGTTATAAAAACCGATTTCTTCGTTCTGTTTTTCATCTAGGCTTCCGATACCAACATGGGAGTCTTAGTATTGCTTTCAGATCATGATGACACCGACTGAGGTAATCTTATTAGCTGGGTTGATTGTTTTAGTTGGTCATTTTATCAAAGGGCTCTCCGGATTCGCTAGTGCGTTGTTTGCAATTCCCCTCTTAGCATTATTCCTTGATATCAAGTTCGTTGTGCCTGTGTTTCTACTATTTGATTTCATCTCCGGCATAGTTCTCACCATATCAACCAGAAGGTTCGTCGACAAAAAGACGGCTCTTTTGATTTTCTCGGGTCTGTTGATCGGAACAGCTATGGGGACCTATTTCTTGGTCTCTTTTGGAAGTGAGGTTTTGAAGAGGATTTTTGGCGTGGTAGTTATCTTGTTTGCCTTGAAAATATTGGTTTTGGAAAACGAGGGCGTAAAAAAAGAGATCAGCAAGCTTTGGGCGCCGGTCAGCGGAATTGCCGGCGGATGTACTGGCGCAATGTTTGGCTTAAATGGTCCACCCCTGGTGTTTTATCTTGCCCATCAACTGAAAGATAAGCAAATGTTTAGAGCCACGATTTATGCCCTTTTCTTTGTAGATGCATGCTACAGGCTGCTTTTATATTCATTCAATAGATTGATAACCTTAGAGGTAATTGAATTTGCCTTATATCTTACTCCATTTTTGCTGGTTGGGATTGTTCTTGGATCAAAACTGCATGCAAGGATAGATGAAAGAGTGTTTAAGAAGATCATCGCCTTGATTCTTGTGGTGACCGGGATATTCTTAGTTGTGTAAATTGAGCAAACACAAACTCAATTGCTTTGTCAGTCCAGCTGTGGAGCTTATCCCACTACATAAAAATCTAACGGATAAAGGTTCCCTGGACCAGAGCACATATACCTCATTTCTTTCCTTTTGTCTTGGAACAGGCAACATGCATTACAGCCAGCTACCTCTTTTGGGTCAGCAGGCTTACAATTATTATGGAAAAAAGTGAGAGGAAAAAAGCGGGAATCAGTTCATAGAGGGAATTTTTAGGAGCGGGGACGTTATACCAGACCAAAACTGTGATGGTTCCTACCACCATGCCGCAAAGTACTCCTTGTTTGGTCACTTTTTTCCACCAGAGGGTGGTCAGAAGGGCAGGACCAAAGCTTGCCTCCAATCCGGCGCATACATAAAGCATCAACCAGTAAACCAAAGATTCAGCCTGCAATGCCAGGAGGAAGACGATCACCCCGATAATCAAAGTTCCCGCTCGGCTGATGAGAAGCAACCTGCTCACCGGTGAATCCTTCTTCATCATCCGTTAGTGTGCAACCCTTGAAACGGCGGAAGTCCCGACCGTGATCATAAGCTAGTGCTTCTCGATCGAGTAACGAAAGCTCGATTACGTATGTCATTTACGCACTTCATATGAGGTCTACTCCTGTTGACACAACTTCGGTTTTCGTTGATATTTAGGATGAATGCTTATGCAAATTCAAATGGAAAGAGGAAAACATTGCTTCGTCTCGGCATTGAGGAAGATAATCCTGGTTCTTCTGCCTATAAGCAGCGCATTTTTTGTGCTCTTGCCCAGGAGTGTGGTTGCGGGAAGAACACAGCATCAAAGGAGAAACTCTCCCTTAGGCAGGCAATGAGAAAGACTTGAACCATTTCTGCAGTAATCAGATCTTTTAAACCTTTTTTCAAGGAGGTGGTTATAGATAAATTCGGTATGTGCTAAAGACCACAAGAGGGGGAATGCAAAAAGACAGCTGTGGGATAAGCAATTCGTTTAATAGAAAGGAGGATTTAGTAATGATCGGCAAAAGACTTTTGGCTTGTTTGGCCGTTCCGTTTTTCACCGCTGCAGTGGCAACTTTTGCCCTGGCTGACCTGAGTCCAATCGAGAGGCTGGGGGAATTCCTGTATTTCGACACTGACTTGTCAGAACCAGGCGGGCAATCCTGTGCAAGTTGCCATTCTCCTGAAGCCGGCTTTGCGGACCCCGACACAGATTTGCCAGTTTCGCAGGGAGTTTTGCCGAAGAACCGGTTCGGCAGCCGGAACTCCCCCAGTGCAGCCTACGCTATGTTTAGCCCCGTCTTTCACTTCGACGAGGAGGAGAGTCTGTGGATCGGTGGCCAGTTCTGGGATGGAAGGGCAACTGGGGAAGTGTTGGGCGATCCCCTGGCCGACCAGGCCCTGGGACCCTTCGTCAATATCCTGGAGATGAACAACCCCAACAAGCGGGTGGTCATCAACCAGATCAGGCGCTCCGATTACGCCGACCTGTTCGAGCAGGTTTGGGGCGAAGGGAGCCTCGACGACGTGGAGGCCGCCTACGACCAGGTAGCTCTGTCCATCGCCGCCTTCGAGAGAACCAGCCTGTTCGCCCCCTTCAGCTGCAAATACGATTACTATTTGGCTGGAAACGATGTCCTGACTGAAAAGGAGCTAAGAGGTCTGGCTCTGTTTGAAGACGAGAACAAGGGGAAGTGCGCTTTGTGCCACCAAAGCCAGCCAGGACCGGATGGCTCTCCGCCTCTGTTTACGGATTTCACCTACGACAACCTGGGCGTACCTAAGAATCCTGACAATCCATTCTACGACTTGCCGCCGGCACTTAACCCGGACGGTGAGGATTTTGTGGATTACGGATTGGGTGGTGTTCTTGGGTTGCCGGAGGAGATGGGCAAGTTTAAGGTTATGACCTTGAGAAACATTGCCATTACGCCTCCTTATATGCATAATGGCGTGTTCAGTACCCTCCACCAGGTGGTGGACTTTTACAACACCAGAGACCTGGATGGATGGCCGCCACCGGAAGTTCCGGAGAACGTTAATCAGGAGGAGTTAGGGAATCTTGGATTGACTGAGGCAGAGGTGGACACCATTGTCGCTTTTTTAGAGACTCTTACAGATGGCTATGTTCCGCCGGCGCATCGCGTGGCGTCACCGAATATCCCGAATGGTTTCGCCTTGCAGCAGAACTATCCCAATCCCTTCAATCCCGAAACCGAGATTTCCTTCAGTTTGCCGGAGATGATGCAAGTTTCCCTGATTGTCTACAATATATTGGGACAAGAGGTCAAAACCTTGGTGAACGGGGAAATGCATGCCGGAAACCACACCATTCACTGGAATGGTGCAAATAACACTGGAAATCCAGTAGCTAGTGGCGTCTACTTCTATCGTCTGAACACAGAAAGCTTTGACCAGACCAACAAGATGGTTCTGATGAAATAGCCTCGTCGTGATGATAGCAAAGCGGAACCCTGAGTGTTCCAAAACGAGCTTAAGGAAAGGAGGTGATAAGGAAGAAGAAATCATTGAATCTAAGGCAGTTTAATGTCTAAAAAAGGAGGTGATCACTTACAAGATCGACTTTCAATTGAAAGAAGGGGGGATTTGTGTAATAGGATTTATAATGTATTAACTTTCAGACACAGAAAGGAGTTACAAAATGAGGTTACTCAGTAGATTAATCATATGCGGGTTGCTCATCCTTATGATGGGTGCGATTTCCTCGGTGGCGGCACAGGGCTTCTGGGTGTGCGTGGACATCAAGCCCCAATCCTGTCCTAACCCATTGAACATCAAGAGCAAAGGTGTTCTGCCGGTGGCCATCCTGGGCACAGACGAATTCGATGTGATGGATGTGGATCCAACGACAGTGATGTTTGAAGGGGAAATGGGCAACGTGGCTGCTCTGAGATGGAACTATGAGGATGTGAGCACACCCATCTGCGATGGAGGACCACCAGAACCAGAGGAGTGCACCGATGAAGGGCCCGATGGTCTCATGGATCTGACCTTTAAATTCGACAAGCAGGAAGTTCTGGAGGCGATTGGCCCGGTTAACAATGGGCAGATGATGATATTCCTATACTTCATTGGAATGACCTATGACGGTAGGTACTTTGCGGGTATGGATTGGGTGATCCTTAAAGGCTACAATCACTAAGAGCCCCTGGTGAAGCGGTAAATGGGTTGAGCAACCGGTGTCTACTTCTATCGTCTGAACACAGAAAGCTTTGACCAGACCAACAAGATGGTTCTGATGAAATAGCCTCGTCATCGTGATAGTAGCATGGAGTTCACAGTATCCTAAAACAAGCTTAAGAAAAAGAGGTGATCAGAATGAAAAAAGCATGGCTATTGATGGCACTTTGCACATTCCTACTGATATTAACGGGTGCTAATTCCACGGTGGCAAAGGGGCCGCTGCCAAGGCCTCACATTTGGGCTGACTGTGAACTATTTGTTTCGGTGGCAACACCGGCTGCTTTCGATCCTGCTAACGGCCCCTTTGAGGAACTGTATGCCGGCAGTGGCTTTAAGGACGGAGTGCCCCTTATATCCGAGTCTAAGCCTGGAGATCAGGATTACAATGGTGGAAGGTGGCATCTGAATATGATAAAGGCGGGCGTGCCAGAGAATAAATATGCTAACGCCTGTAGTGTAGAAGATTTGGACCTGAATGATTTTGAATCCACCAACAGTTATTTTGAGTGTCCTCTTCTGCCCAGACGAGGGCAAGGACCCAAGTGAGCTTAGCTCTGAAAGCAAAAAACCCTCCGTTGCGGGAGGCCGTCTTACGTCTGAACGCGTCTTAATGCCCCCAGATGCCTGTTAAACCGGTTTTAGGAAGGGTCTGGAATCGTCTCATTCAGAATACCGAGTCTTGATCAAACCAGGAAGACGAGTCTGATGAAATAGCGCGATGAGGGGCGGTAGGAAAAAAGAGCCCCGCTTACGGCGGGGCTCTTTTCTTTCAAGGAAGTTATGGCGGGGTACCCTCACGGGTCAACTTAACGTGAGTTCGTCGAAACATGAGACATCGAGGGTAGGGATACCATCAGACCAACATACAAGCCCTTCTGATAGAATCGTTGCGGATTAGTTCGATATAAAGAGATTAAAGGCGTAAGCCTTTTGCAGGCTGATCCAAATCAAACCCTAATCGTGGGATTTGACTTTTGGGTCAGCAGGCTCACAATTATAATGGAGAAGAGCGAGAGGAAAAAAGCGGGTATCAGTTCGTAGAGAGAGCTTTTCAGGGCAGGGACGTTATACCAGATCAAGACGCTGATAGTTCCTACGATCATGCCGGACAGGACTCCTAGCTTAGTCACTTTTTTCCACCACAGAGTGGTTAGAAGAGCAGGACCAAAGCTTGCCCCCAATCCTGCCCAGGCATATAGCACCAACCAGTAGACCAAGGATTCAGCCTGTAGCGCCAGAAAGAAGGCTATCACCCCGATAATTAACGTTGCCACCCGGCTGATGAGAACCAACCTTCTCTCCGGTGCGTCTTTCCTCATCATCTGCTGATATACATCTCTTGAGACGGCAGAAGTGCTAACCAAGAGTTGAGAGTCGGCGGTGGACATCATGGCGGCAATTGCTCCGGAGATCATTATTCCAGCCAGTCCGGCAGGGACTAAAGTTTTGGTCATGTAGGGCATGATCTCTTCCTGGTCTGCAAAGATATTTCCAAAAAGTCCCAACCCCACTATTCCAATGAATACCGCT
>Ga0209427_10004787_pt1 | contig 15583 bp, 10 predicted proteins | sample DeeMarSWOR136_30_FD_187465 | JGI IMG/M metagenome (GOLD analysis project Ga0209427, IMG submission 187465) | Marine sediment microbial communities from White Oak River estuary, North Carolina - WOR-1-36_30 (SPAdes) (version 2) | ecosystem: Environmental > Aquatic > Marine > Intertidal zone >...
CGCCTCTACAAATAATGAAGATTCATGTAACCATCGACAAGAAACAAAAGATAGCAAGCTTCGATGATCCATTAAAGGCAATAGTTCTTTCTGAAAATGAAAATAGACTCATTATCGACTCTGGTGACGAGAAAGAGAAGTTGTTACGGTTTGTAGAAGAGGTTAAAACGTTTGACCCTGATATACTGTTGACATGGGGTGGTGATTCGCATGTTTTTCCTTATCTTGCAAGGAGAGCTTTGGTTAATAGTGTTTCAAATAGGTTTATTCTAAGTAGAGAGAATGTGCCTCTAGTTGCCAAGCGGAGGCGGGGTACAACTTTCTTTTCTTATGGCAGAACGTATTATCGGGCTCCATTGAGGAGGCTTTATGGTAGAGTTCACATTGACGAGAACAACACTTTCATCCTTAAAGAATGTGGATTTGACGGGTTAATTGAGATTGCCAGAACTTGTAGAGTTCCTTTACACAGAGCTTCCCGCTCTTCAATAGGGTCAAGCATGTCATCTCTTCAGTTCAGTCAAGCCATCAAAGACGATGTTTTGATTCCTAGAAATAAACGGGTTCCAGAAGTTTTCAAATCTGCCATTGAACTTCTCATCGGCGACCGTGGAGGTTTCGTCTATGAACCCAGAATGGGCATTCATGACATGGTTAGTGAAGTAGATTTCTCTTCGATGTATCCTTTTTTAATGGCCAAGAATAACATATCGGCTGAAACAGTTCTCTGTAAATGTTGTCCAGACTCAAAACTGCGCATTCCTGAACTAGGCTATCATATCTGTGAGAAACGTGTTGGAATTGTGCCTAAAGTCTTAAGGTTTGCAATTCGGAAAAGACTGACGTATAAGCGGCTGAAAGAGGAAGCTAGTGATGCTAGGTTAAAGGAGGTTTATGATAAACGTCAAGCTGCTTTAAAGTGGATTTTGGTGACATGTTTTGGTTATCTCGGATATAGAAATGCTAAATTTGGCACTGTTGACGGCCATATTGGTGTTTGCGCTTTTGGCAGAGAGGCTTTCTTAAGAACAGCTCGCCTTGTTGAGAAACGAGGGTTTACGATAATTCATGGTATTGTTGATTCATTGTGGCTGAAGAAGGAAGGGGCAACCATAGAGGAATATGTCAGGTTATGTAGAGAGGTGAGTGAAAGAATTGGGGTGCCTTTGAGTTTTGAGGGTCGTTATAAATGGATAGTTTTCCTTCCTTCTAGGATGCATCCAAACGTCGCTGTGCTGAATCGTTACTATGGAGTTAAAGAAGATGGTAAGATTAAGGTTAGGGGCTTAGAAGTTAGGAGGAGGGATACGCCAAAATTTGTGCATGATGCTCAGATGGAAATGATTAGAGGTTTGGCTACAGCTGATGATTCTAAGGCTTTTGTTTTGAAGATACCTGACGCTTTGAAGGTGGTTAAGGAGTATAGAAGAAGATTATTAGATGAAGAAGTGCCGATTTGGGACTTAATAGTCACTAAACGCCTTTCTAAAAATCTAGAAAATTACAAGCAGAAAGTCAGTCAAGTGATTGCTGCGGAACAACTCTTAAAAGAGGGTGTTGAAGTCTCTGCCGGAAAAAGCGTTAGATTTCTTTTCACTAGTACAGAAAATAAACGTTACGAACGTCGAGTTAGAGCAGAAGAATTGATCGAAGAAGGAACTAATTCTGACGTTAGAAAGTATCTTCTGCTCTTATATTCCGCAGCTTCAAATATCCTAAGTCCTTTCGGCTATTCAGTCAAACATGTTCACGATTCAATCCGAGGCCTTCAACACACTAAACTCACTTCATTCTGACATGGGCGAGCTCCATATCTGAAAGTAGTGGGTAAAGGTTATATGTTTGTGTTGTTACTTCAGTGTATCGGCGAGTGTCCTAGATGAAAGGTGACCGTCAAATTCGAGACTGAGTCAAGATTTTTGTTAGTGCTGTTTAGACTGGGGCACCATAGGATCCTGGAAGAATACGCGACTTCTATGAAATCTGAAAACAGGAATTGTTTGAATTTCAGTAGTGTGGAGGATTAAAGATGTTTAAGAGAGTAGAGTCTACGGTTGATTTTCCGAGGCTGGAGCGCCGAATCTTGAGGTTCTGGAGGGAGACACACGCCTTTGAGAACCGTGTAGCTTTGAACAAAGAGAACAAGCGTTGGTCATTCATAGATGGGCCGATTACTGCAAATAATCCAATGGGTGTCCATCATGCTTGGGGGCGTACGTACAAAGATGTGTTTCAACGGTACAAGGCGATGAACGGTTTTCAACTCCGCTACCAGAATGGTTTTGACTGTCAGGGACTCTGGATTGAAGTGGAAGTGGAGCGGAAACTCGGTTTCGAATCTAAACGTGACATCGAATCTTACGGAATTGCTGAGTTCGTTAAGAGATGTAAGCAGCGTGCATTACGATATGCTGCTACGCAGGTTGAACAGTCCATTCGTCTAGGATACTGGATGGATTGGGATGATCCTGAACTTTTACGTCAGTTAGCTAATCGACTGGAGAATCAAGAGGAAAAGATGACTATTCAAGTGTCCACAAGCGCAGTGACGGATACTGTCGAAAGTCTTGTCAGCAGATTGGGTACAACTGAATTAGGTGGCTCATACTTCACCTTCTCCGATGAGAACAACTATACCATATGGGGTGTTCTTAAGAAATGTCATGAACGCGGGTGGATTTACAAGGGAAGAGATGTGATGCCTTGGTGTCCTCGTTGCTCGACAGCTCTCTCTCAACATGAAATTGTTACGGAAGGATATCAGGAAATCACCCATAAAGGAGTGACTCTGAAATTCTTTCTCAAAGACCGACCCAACGAAGCGTTGTTAGTGTGGACAACCACACCTTGGACATTATCCTCCAATGTTGCAGTAGCAGTCAATTCTAACATGTCTTATGTAAAAGTCAAATACAAAAATCAGATATTGTATCTGGCTAAGGCTGCATTAACCCGAGTTTTTGGCAAAGAAAGCTATGAAATAGCAGAAGAACTCGTCGGGTCAGACCTGCTTGGCTGGACATACAAGGGCCCATTTGACGAGCTTCCGACTGAACAGAAGCTTGGAGCTGTAGACGCGCATCGTGTTATTCCTTGGGAAGAAGTAAGCGAGATAGAAGGCACGGGCATTGTTCACATCGCTCCTGGATGTGGAAAAGAAGACTTGGAGCTCGGCAAACAATACGATTTGGCTGCTGTGGCTCCTCTAGACGAGTTTGGAGTATTCGTTGATGGATTCAGTTGGCTAACAGGAATCCATGTCTATCAGTCAGCTGAACCAATAATCGAGAACTTGAAGAAGAAAGGATTGCTTTTCAAGCTGGAAGATTACACGCATCGGTATCCTGTTTGTTGGCGCTGTGGCAGCGAGTTAGTTTTCAGACTTGTCGATGAATGGTTTATCTCTATGGGAAAGAAACTTGGCAAGCCCTTTGAAGAAGTCACTGAAGAAGAGAAGGAAGAAAACCTCCGGTACCAGATTATGGAAGTTGCCAGACAGGTTCAGTGGATTCCAGAGTACGGTGTACGACAAGAGCTGGATTGGCTTCGGAACATGGATGATTGGATGATCTCTAAGAAGAGATATTGGGGATTAGCGTTGCCAATATGGCAATGTCCTGAATGTGGTGACTTCACTGTCATAGGTAGCAAGGAAGAGTTGAAGTCTCAGGCTGTGGAAGGGTGGAAAGAATTTGATGGTCATACGCCTCATAGACCTTGGATAGATAAGGTAAAAATCAAATGTCCAACGTGCGGAGTAGTCGTTTCCCGGATTCCAGACGTGGGCAACCCATGGTTAGATGCTGGCATCGTTGCTTATTCAACTCTGGACTATCGAAGCGACAAAGAATACTGGGAAAGATGGTTTCCAGCCGATTTTATCTGCGAATCCTTGCCAGGACAGTTTCGAAACTGGTTTTATTCCATGTTAGCTATGAGCACTATATTGGAGCGCCGCCCGCCTTTCCGCACTTGCTTTGGTCACAGCCAAGTCTTGGATGAAAAGGGAGAGGAAATGCACAAGTCTTCAGGAAACGTGATCTGGTTTGATGAAGCTGCTGAAACTGTAGGTGCAGATGTTATGCGATGGATATACTGTAGGAGCAGGCCGGGAAAGGACATACTTTTCGGTTATGCCCTCGCAGACGAAGTTAAGCGGCGGTTCTTGATGAGATTGTGGAATGTTTACAGTTTCTTTGTCACTTATGCTAACTTAGATAATTGGACTCAAAGGGATGGTACAACTCGATATTCGCTTTTAGACCGATGGATATTGTCGAAGCTTCAAGTGCTTATACAAGAGGTTACCAGTTGCCTAGAAGAATACAAGGTTCATGACGCTGCCGCAGCTCTGGAACAGTTCGTGGATGAACTCTCCACATGGTTTGTCCGTCGCTCACGGAGAAGGTTCTGGAAGAGCGAAGCAGACATAGATAAAAAAGCTGGCTACACAGCATTGCACACTTGCTTGACAACTGTTACCAAGCTTTTAGCCCCGTTCATTCCTTTTGTTTCTGAAGATGTGTACCAAAACTTAGTGTGCAGTATAGAAACTGATGCTCCAGAAAGTGTACACCATAATAGTTGGCCCGTAGCTGACAAAACCTTCATCGACGAACAGTTAATGGAAGACATGGAATTAGCTGTCAAAATCTGCAGCCTAGGTCGTTCAGCACGCAACAAAGCAGGAATAAAACTACGACAACCGTTGAAAGAAGTAATGGTCATAGCCGAAAAGGACATGCAAGAACGACTGAAACATTCCAAAGATTTGATAAAGGATGAACTAAACGTAAAAGAATTAGTCTTAACAACTCAAGAAAGAGAACTAGTTGACTACGAGATATCACTGTTACCAAATATACTAGGCAAGAAATATGGAAAACTGTTTCCCAAGTTACGTGAAACCGTAGCAGACATGGATCCTGATTCTTTCCTCCAAAGGCTGAAGGCGGACCAAAAGATTAAGATCGAGATGGATGGCCAGACTATCACTTTATTACCAGAGGAGGTTGAAGTTCACACTCAACCAAAGGAAGGCTATGTCCTAACCGAAGAAGAAGGTATGACTGTTGGAGTATACGCCGTGGTTACAGAACAACTTAAAAATGAAGGTTCAGCTCGTGAAATCGTGCGTCGTATACAAGACCAACGCAAAGAAGCCGGGTTCGACATAGAAGATCAAATTGAGGTCTACTACAAAGCAGGATCAAGGCTTACCAAAGTCTTCAACACATATGGAACCTATATAGCCTCAGAGACTCTAGCAACATCAATACATGAAGCTGAACCACCTGAAGAAGCAAATGTTACAAACCTAAAGATTGATGAAGAATCACTAACATTAGGATTAATCCGCAGAAATCATGATCCAATATGACAATGTTCTTCACAAACACCTTGACACGCGCGACTACTTGGAGTGCGTGCGCCCTAGGGGCTGCTTACTTCGCGCGTGCAGCAAACGTGCGGCTATTCGAGCTTCAATACTAGCTCTGGCCTTTTAGGTTCGACAAACCCTGCTTTCCGGTATATGTCAATCCCATCTTTTGACGCGTGAAGATGCAAGTACTTGAGCCCCAGTGATATGGCATTTTCAATCAACTTGTTCAACAATCGAGTGCCAATTCCCCTTCTTCTTGCTTCAGGAACCGTATAGAAGTTTAGGAGGTAACCGAGTTTTCCAGATTCAACTCCTCCATATCTAGCCGGCATTTTCCACACAACCATCCCGCCTGTACCAATTATCTTTCCATCAAATTCAGCCACCCAAGCAATAAAATCGCTAGAAGGAATTGCCTCGGAAAAGTATTCTAGAAGAGAATTTCTCAGAGTTTCGGTCTTATCATCCTCCGGATGGTTGTATTGTTCATTCAGGAATCTGACCCGATATTCAACTAGATCCGCGACATCATCAATATCGGCACGACGATAGACGACTTTCTCCTTATCGATTTTCATCATCAGCCACCTCGAGTCAATCAGATTCTATATTCCTGCCAATTCTTCAACCTTTCGAGTAGAACCAATTCTAGACTCTTAAGCAAAGCAAAAAGCGACTCAAAACTAAAATTAAGCTTCCACCATTCTACGACTAAGAACAGCAGAATTCACAAATCGCGCGCGCTAGTTCTTAGCAAAAAGAAAAAAACCAGTAAAACTGAAAATCATGCACTCATGCACGCAATATATTCTAGGAAACTTGGAACAATAATTCGTTCCTTTTCTTGTCAGCAATTGATATTGCACCCATTTTTCTAAGACAATAAGTAATCTTCTGAGCTAACTTAATAGAAATTCCCCGTTTTGATGCCAGGACTTTATTCGTGAAATATCCATCCAACTCTTTCGGTAAAAACGCTTGAAAATCTCGACTATCCTCGAAAACAATTCTATCAAACACCTTCAACAACTTTCTGTCTTTGACACTTACTCCTCTTCTCCTCCAACTTCCTCTACCATCATTACACCTTAACTCCTCCTCTTCAATCAACAAAACCTCAATCGAAAAATTCCTATCTTTAATCAGACTAGGTGTATGAACCAATTCATAGAAAAGGTCAATCAACTTCCCCTTCTTCGGAGACTTTCTCCTCCTAACAAAGTTGCCTGACCTAGATATATGAACTATCCATTTTAGTTTGGCAATGGGATAAACCAACCGAACCTGATTGTTTAAAAGTAGTTTAATCAGTTTCTTTTTGACAACAGAAAAATTTCCAGTCTGAATCTCGATTAAAAGCTTGCCTCTAACAATGTCGATTATAAAACCCTCTACTTTAACCTCAAGTTCATCTCCTGAAACCCTATACCAGTTTTTAATTTCGGAATGCAAAGAATATTCAGTCATCAACTATCCAAACAACAAAAAGAAATAATAATTTTGTTCACGCTTTGGTTTTGGTTTGGGTTAAAATTTAATTCCTTCCTTTCTACAGAGCTGTAGCGCGCGCGGCGACTGAATTATACTTCTTTAGTAACCTGCGAAACTTCTTGAAGTTCTCTTGGTTTGCAGGTTTTTCTATCCATTCAATCAAAATGGAAAGCTCTTTCAGTGCTGCCTTCCTGTTTTCAAGAAAAGAAATAGTCATCCCAACTACGATGGTGTGAGGAGAAACAAGCATATTATATACTTTGGCGATTTCAGCGACTTTCTTAGCACCTAGAAACAGTCTCTCAAAATCGGCATTTTCAGAATTGTTCTCGAAATCCTTCAGAAACAGCTTGAAATGCAATACACCCGCTCCAGTAATATTAAAGAAATCCCAAAACGGCAGTGTATAAAGCATAATGGTCAATAATCCAAAATACAAAAAGGGGTCCCATACTGTTAGAGATCCATAGAATCGAATTACTAAACTAAATCCTATCAAAACCATAAACGAGAATAAGAACAGTAACTTAGAAAAGTTCTCCACAATGCGGAAACGTGAATATTCCCACTTGCTGCAGAGACGCTTCAGGATTGTTCTAGAAAGGAAAACTGGTAACGAAAGAGAGATTGCTGTAATCGTTGCAAGGGGAAGAGAGATGTTGGAGAGCGCGCGCGTGAAAATGCGTTTTGGAATCCTCAAGGAGGAGTATTCATGAACTTCACATGGTTTGGCCTAGGCCTTCTTATCAGCTTTGTTCTTCCACTATTCTCCACCTGCCATATTTTGTCGTGTTCTCTTTCGCGTAAGAATGCAAGAAGAAAAGTCAAAGAGATGAACGAGAGGTTGAAAGACGCAAAAAGTTCTATTGTTGAAATCTGCCCAATGGAACTATGGTGCAGTGGCGAAGCATAGTTTGAGTTACGCAAGCGCGAAAACGCAAGCCAAATCTTTCAAAAATTACGGAAAATGCTTTATCGAGTATTCTGAAATATCGTGATACTAAGAATATACAAAAAGGCTCTAGATCTCTTCATATATGTTCTCTTCGAGGAAAAAATGTAAGGGCCGGTAGTTCAGTTTGGTATGAACGCCGCCTTCGCAAGGCGGAGGCCGCGGGTTCAAATCCCGCCCGGTCCACTCACCTTTCTTTGGAAAAGAACCTTGACCAAGAAAACCAGAGCTTTTTTCTACAGTTTGATAATCCAAATGGTCTATAATGCTAATTAAGGCTTGTTCCGTGATTCTTGAAAGGTTTAACCCGTGCCTTCGAACCCTTTCAACCAAGTTTTTTGGACATGTAAATTCCTATGGTTGTTTTGGTTTCAGTTTCCCTGTGAGACTTTCCTCGAGGAACTAAACGTTTTCTACTCGAGCGCGGGCGCGCATTGAAAACTAATAACAGAGTAAGCAACATCTTAACCTACAGAATCTTCCTAGGTTGAGATTTGACCTTAGAAGGGATAGTTAAATGATGCTTGAAATTGCAACATACAAGCCAAGGTTTCAGGACGCAGTAGTTGATTTATGGGGAAAGTGCAATCTGATTACTCCGCAGAATGATCCTGTTGAAGATATAGAGAAGAAAACTAGTTTTCAACCAGAGTTGTTCTTTGTGGGCTTGCTGGAAGGCGAGGTCATAGGATCTATCATGGTGGGTTATGATGGGCATAGAGGCTGGATAAACTATATGGCCGTAAATCCTGAATATCAAAGACAAGGCTATGGAAGAAAACTGGTTCAGAAAGCCATAGATGAACTGAAAAGAATAGGTTGTCTAAAGATCAACCTGCAGGTTCGCAGAAGCAACACTTCAGTAATTGATTTCTACATAAATCTTGGTTTCATAGAAGATGACGTAATCAGTTTAGGCATGAGACTGAAATGAGCAAACAACACCTTGCTTCAAGACGTGAGCCAAGCAAAGAAATTGCGCATGCGAAAATCAGGTGGGGATCTAGATGGAAGAATTAATGCAGATAAACGAAGAAACTAGAAGATCGTTCAACTTGGCTGCTGAGAAATATTTTGAATTCTTCAAAGATGAAATGAAACAGAAAGAATATGACCGAGTGCTTCTAGCAAAATTTTCAAGCATTTTTGATTCTGAATCGATAATCTGTGATATGGGGTGTGGTCCCGGACACATAACTAGGTACCTTTTTGATGAAGGCTTGAATGTTTTCGGAATAGACATATCTGAGAGGTGTATTGAAATTGCACGAAGAGAGAACCCGAAAATGCGTTTTCAAGTAATGGACATGGCGAGATTAGATATCGAAGATGAATCGATTGATGGAATAATCGCTTTCTATTCAATAATACACACCCCAAAAAGATTTGTGCACGTATTGTTTCGCGAATTTAATAGAGTGCTTAAGAAAGGTGGCACGATCCTTATTGTGGTGAAGAAAGGCAGTACAGAAGGATACGTGGACGAGTTAGAAGGGTTCAAGACACGCCTATATTTCACTAATTTCACCGAAGAAGAATTGGAAAACTACTTACAAAATTCTGGATTCGAACTAATCTTTCTGGAAACTAGACAACCTTACGAGTTCGAGATAGCCGTTGAAAGAATTTATGCTGTAGGCCAAAAACGCGGGTGTCCAAAAAAGGTTCCAGCGTAACGCACGGAATTGCGATATTAATGAATGAATTCATAATTTTGCACTGGAGAAAATTTGATAGCACCGTAAACAAAAAGGGCAATAGAAAAATACAAAGAATGGAAACAAGCTATGATTAGAACGAAGAAGAGGAGATGAGAAGACTATGGAGTTGAAAACTATAGTTATTGATGAAATTCAGCCTAATCCATTTCAACCAAGGGAACGTTTTGATAAAGAGTCATTGAAAGAACTTGCAGACTCGATAAAAGATGTCAATATCATTCAACCTATAGTTGTCAGACCGCATGGATTTAACTACCAAATTATTGCCGGGGAAAGGCGATGGCGAGCTGCACAGATGGCTGGTCTTAAAAAGATTCCTTGCATAATAAAAGAAATCGCAGAAGAAAGAGTTCTATTTGAGTCACTCAGTGAAAATCTCCACCGAAAGAATTTAACAGATACAGAAAGAGAGAATGCTATTCATGAAATCTGGCAGAACAGAGATGATTTTGGGATTAAAACGAAGACGGAGTTAGCTAGAAGACTGGGCATTCGTGAAGCAAGAGTGCAAGATGACATTGAAGCTTGGGAGTTTCGACATGAAGAAGAGGTTCCCATGGGGACTTCCACAGATGTGATAAGGAGAACTAGAGGGCTTGAACCTAAGGCAAGAAAACGGATAATAAAAAAAGTGGATGTTGGCGAAATTAAAGCAAGTGAAGTTGACACAGTTGCAAAAGTTATTAGAAGAGCTCCTACAAACTTGAAAAAAGAGATTCTGAAGCCGAAATCTCGCATCACGCCTAAAATGGCTGAAACCATAATAACAAAGTTGTCTTCTGAAGAGGAGCAAAACATGGTTATTAATGAAATAAAACGTTCAAGGCTTACAGAAGACGAAGCTGAAGACCGAATTAGAGAAATCCAACGTGCCAAAGAAATGAGCACACCTTTAGTTAAGGAGATGGAAGTCAAGAAGGGCACTGTTTACATAGTTAGCGAATATGACTGCCCCCATTGTGGGAGACATTATTTAATCAAATGTAATGGGAAACAAGATTGGGTAGAATGATACTCTACTAAGAACCCATTCCTAACGCACACTAATAAAGCACACGACATAAGTTAGTACTTCACGCAAATGAGAACTTCCAGCCTTTACCTTTGCTTTTGAAAAATGTAGTGTGTGTAGTTTTCATTCGCTAGGTTATTTACAATTTAGCTATTGTATCTCTTATGATTGAAGCTGACTCTTCGAACTGTTTTTTGGCTTCGGAGTTCAATTTGAGTTCAAGAATCCTTTCAACACCGTTCTTTCCAAGAATGACGGGCACGCCAATGGAAATATCCGAGAGACCATATTCACCTTTTAAGAGAGTGGAAACACTCATTACCCTGTTTCTTCCTCGCAATACAGCGTCAACTATAATGGCTATAACAACTGCTGGCGCATATATCGTGGCTCCCTTCAGCTTTATGACATCGGTACCTGAAGTCTTTGTCAAGTTCACTATCTTCTTAACCTGCTCCTTTCCAAGCAGATCTTTTATCGGTATTCCAGAGACAGTAGCATAATCCACAAGTGGTACCATCGAATCCCCATGTTCTCCAATGACCAAGGCACGGACATCCTCTCGAGAAACATTCAGTTCTGTTGCGATATAAGATCTGAAGCGCATAGTGTCAAGGATATTTCCCACTCCGAAGACTCTGTTTCTCTCAAAACCCGATGCCTTGTAAGCGATGTAAGTCATTATGTCAACAGGATTTGTTACAACCATGAGCTTACATTCAGGAGCGTATCTTCCAACTTCTTTTACTACAGATCTCACTATTTTCGAATTCATAGTCACAAGATCTAAACGAGTCATTCCTGCTTTCCTTCCTGAACCTGCAGAAATAACCACCACTTCTGAACCTTCCATCTCGCTGAAATCATTAGTTCCTTTGACTACGCCATCAAACTCTATTGCGGGTGCAGCCTGCATCATATCTAATGCTTCACCTCTCGCCAGATCGCCAGTGACATCTATCAGAACAACGTCACTAATTCTGAACCTAAGAATATTGAACGCTGAAGCGCTTCCTATCTTTCCTGCACCTATGATCGAAATCATAGTTCTAACTCAGATGCATTTTTCCTAAAATAATTTGCTGCGCGTGCGCTCAGGTATCTCTTTGTTCAAGACAACTGATTGTTGATGTTAGAACTTGAGTCGTGGTTCTCGAAATGTTTAGTTTGTGTTCTCGAGTCTTTTCCACAAGCATCAACAGTAATGCTACACCTACTGTCTTTCTACGGACTTTCGCGAGTACAAAGACGATGAAGAAGCAAAAAGAAGAGTCGACGAAGGGAGATTAACATGAAAGTCGAAACGTAAAGATGTTGAAAAGGAGAAGATTTTGGTACATAATAATGGACAAAATAACATGTAGAAGCCTTTATGTTTGTAAAGGTTTTGTGAACTGAAGGGTGTTGGTTTTTGCCAGATGGAGATTGCCCTCAGTTCACATGCTACATCTCAGGAGAAAGGACCCCAAGAGGTGCAGCAGTAACTAACTCTAATTTTCTAACACAAAAGGCTGTCGATAGAGAAATCCTTCTTCGAGAGCCTACAACCTTCAGCCATCCCTTCGTGGCTACCTTCCTGACTGCACCAACTAATCTAACAATATCAATTGCAGCTAGTCAGTGGTTTTTATCCGTCAGTGCTCGCCAAGTGTGGCGAGGAGTTGTATTCAGTTCGTTATGATGTATTAGTAGATAATTCTTATATGTAGAATAATTCTTGCATTTTTAGGGTTTTTTCTGACTTGTTTTGGTACAAGATGGCTCTGCCATAAGTTATATAAACAGAAATTGTGAGTTGACTATTAATAAAAATGAAGTTATCTGATGCTATTGAACACGTGCGTCAAAAAATTACTATAGCTAGTATTAGGAAGAGTCTGCTTGTTTTTGGTGTTATATTTACAAGTATGTTCTTGATGTTTTCACTTTCAGTATGGGCTTTCAGATTATGGTTTCATTTGTCTGATGAGTTCATGTTTCCTTTGTTAGATCATTTCGCACTTGTTGCTCCTTTGACTGTTTGTTTTCTTTTCACTTTTCTATTGTTCTTCGTTCTTCAGTATCTTTTTCAAGAAGAATAGTCGCGCTTGACGCAGTGTCCGGGCTCATATGCTTCCAAAATAAATCTAATCTTTCTTTCAGCGATAGTGGTCAAAGGGACGCCAGTTGAACTTGTTGTTAAGCCTTTTACGCATAGTACACGCTATCAATATTGTGTGCGCTGCAAGTAATAGACGTAAAAACCTGTTAGGGGCATACGCTTATTTCTTGTTCTTCCTGTACCTTTTTGGAAGTTCAACTTTGGACTTTCGATTATACTTTCGCTTGTTCTTCATTTGTATGCTCACCTCGGTTCCTCACGTCCTCTTCCGAAACTATGGTATAAACATTTTGCTTTTGGCATACGTTTTTTTGAATTGAATTGGTAAATCATTAGTGTGTGTTATCGGCTCAATGTTGTTTATATGCGTGCAAGGAAAAGATAGTGTCGTACTGACTTTAGTCGTCTTTAGCATATGTTGGTTGAAGATATGAAATAGGGCATCTAGTAGGTTGTGGAATATGAGGCAATATCTTGATAACTGGCATTTTCATGTAGAAACTGAGAATAGTGAACGCGCTCTTTGTAGGTTCCTTATTGCTTTAGATGAATTGAGAGCTCGAATGTCGCCCAAGTATCCTAACATTGAGATTACTGATGAAGGATATTTATGGTTCAACACTGAGACCGCAGAAGGAGTAGTTGAAATCCTCGCTTTTCCATTCGGTTTTGGAGAAAATATTTTGGAACCATCCGTCACTGCTTCGTTCCCATGTGAAGCAGAGCAAGCTGACTGGGGCTTTCTGAAAAAAATCTGGCAAATTGCTGATGGCGTCAATGGAGCAAAGGCATTAATTGGATTTTCATCGAAGAACGAAACGTTGGAAGCTTACAAGCAGGATAGGCATCCTCCGGTCAATCTTCTCTGGGACTTGGAAGAGACGCTTGAGATGGAGAAGAAAGATGTTTTCTTCAGTTACTTAGGAGTCAGCTTCTCAATAGTCGAAAAAAATGTTTCTGAAGTTGAACAAATATTGAAGGAAATTCTTCTAAGATTCAAAGAATAATATGCAGCAGATGGATGTCAAGAGAGTGATACGCACGCACGCGCAGTTCGCTGTAAAGAAGGAATAAGATGTAAATATTTGATCTTGGCAAACGAGTAAGGGGGCGTGGAATATTGAAGGAAAACTTCAAGATAGTTGCTATGGACTCCAAAAGCGTTTTTGATAGGCTCAAATTGTGTTGGAGTCATTTAGACAACTGGGAAAGCTTGGATATTGTAAATAAATGTAGGAAATGGTTAGAAGAAGCAAATCTTATTTTCAGTCCAACCACATTTATCGCCTACAATGATGAATTGCCTATAGGCATGATAGAATTTGTGCCTTTGAAACTGTTGAGTACGGTCAAGCTGTGTCCTTGCAGAAAAGATGTGGAAAAGAACGAAGTAGAAGAACGGTACATTCTAGGAAAAGAGTTTGATAACTATCTGTTTATATCTTGCCTTCTAGTTCACAAAGATAGTCAGGGCAAAGGCGTTGGAAAGACACTTCTGAACCACTTTCTGAGTAGTGAAGTCTTTGAAAAATTTGAGGGTGCATTAGTTTATGTTACAGAGAGAGATGAAACATGGAGTCAGCACATTCATTGGCCCACTGGACCAAAAGAATTCTATGTCAAAGCAGGATTCTCTATTCTAAGAAAGATGAGGGATCCAGAAGGATACATCTTATCGTGCAAAAGGAAATCAGAACACACGTACATGCTGAAATGACTAAGAGATTCAACGTGTTTGAAAAGGAAATATAAACATATTTCTGGTCGTGCGAAGTATTAGTACGCGTCTTATTGTTTCGTGAGCTTTAAGTTGAAACGATGATTCGTGCGAAGGTGTTTATAGAAGATTTTTATAGAACATTCTTCTATATCAAAGTTCTTCTTGGAGGAAAATGAGTGGGAATATGTTTTTCCTGTATCTCCTTTCTCCCCTTTCTCCCCTCATTTCCTTCAGAAAGGAAAAACTGAGATAAAAACCTCTTTGACACATGTATGTTAATCATTTTTACTTCAAATGATGAAAGCTTTGGGTTTGAGGAATGAATTTAAAAACATTTTCAGTTGAGAATATGTAAATCAGTTTGGATTTAATGGTTTTTTCTGTTCTGTTTTTACATAAACTTGCATTTTGATGGTTTTGTTTGTTGTTCTGGCGTTCGGGTCGGTTTAGATTGATTTTTCACATGTTAGTATTTGGTTAGTCTTGTAGTAGTCGATTTCCGGCTGTAGTTTTTGTTCAGTTGCGCAGGTAATCTAGTACTTTGGTATGCGTGTGCTGTTGGCCAGGGAGGGCGAAGTTGATTGGTGTATTTGCTGGTTTTGTCATTGTTTTTTGCCTGTGGAATAGTGTGTATATGGTTGATGTTTTTCTTCTTTATTGTAAGGATTTTAGATATGCTTAGGATTATGGCTGTTGAGAATATGGCGGTGTAGATTAGATGTGGCGGTATCATTTCAATAGGCACGTTTAATGGATAGCCTATGAGTGTTGGCATTAGCACTGTTACTACAGGTATAGTTAGTAGAAGGTTTGAGTGGCGTGGTTTGAAGAGTTTGGTTATCTGGTTTGTTCTAAGCATTATTAAGATTGATATTGTGAATAGTATCCATTCTGCCGTCATGTTTGTCGGATCTGTAATGCTTGTTTCTCTTCCATAATACTGCATGCTTATTGGCCAAAAGAGCTGTACTCTTCCTCCAGGCATGAGGTCTCCGATTAAGAAGTGTTGAGTTAGGGCTGCGAAGTATGGTAATGCTTTCTTCTTGTAGATGATGAAGAGGGGGATGAAGAGGATGGTTGCGGTGATTATTGAGTGGGTTGGTCCACGGTGTTGGAGTTGTGGGATCAAGATGTCTATGTCAGGTATTGTTGATAACACTAGGACAAGCGGTAGGTTTAGGTTTGTTTTGAGTGCTTGTGATG
>Ga0209427_10004788_pt1 | contig 15583 bp, 10 predicted proteins | sample DeeMarSWOR136_30_FD_187465 | JGI IMG/M metagenome (GOLD analysis project Ga0209427, IMG submission 187465) | Marine sediment microbial communities from White Oak River estuary, North Carolina - WOR-1-36_30 (SPAdes) (version 2) | ecosystem: Environmental > Aquatic > Marine > Intertidal zone >...
ATGGGAGTTTATACAATAATTTTCCCCCAAGTTCAAGATGTTGACACTAATTTCGGAATTCAAAACACGTGGTTTAAATATGATTCAGCAACTTATGGCACTTCTCCCATTGGTACAGATTTAGTGATAGCAGCTCTTACAATTAATTTTACAGTAAATTCAGGAGAATCAGTATATTTTCTTTTTAACACTTTTGCTCTCGTATCTGGAGCGGGATTAGCATCAATTCAATTTAGATTTGTTCTAGACGGTGTGATAAAGGGCCCTCCTAGTTATCCCGAAGTGTATATCGCCAGTGATGGTGTAGATCAATACAATTCAGTTACCCTTCAAATTGCAAAAGAAATCTCCACGGGTCCTCATAATTTAACAATATGTATTAAAGGGACAGATGCGACAAATGGGATTAAAGATAGCACTTTATTAGTACAGACATTCATCCCTTAAAGTAGCTGGAGAATAACATTTAGATTTAGTATCTTGTTATTTTTCTTCTTTTTTTTAATTTTTACCTCATGTTAAGGCTCTATAACAAAATTTAAATTAAAAAGGTAATAGATACTTATCATGGAACAGACTAAATTGTATCTTTCTACCCACTGGTTTTTTTTCTTATTAACCTTTGTTTTTTCATGGTTTTTCTGGAGTATCGCAATTTTATTAAATCAAGTTTTTACATACTTTCCTACTATAATCTTTTATGCTCTCGGGGGATTTGGGCCTTCAATAATCGGCATAATATTAACGTATTTAAGTAAGGATAAAGATGAAATAAGAGATTTTTGGAATAGATCTCGAGATTATAAAAATATCAATTATCATTGGTATGGATCAATTATAATTATATCACTCACTCCGCATTTAATCGCAGGAGGATTATCACTTCTATTAGGAGGGAACGGTATAAGATTCGATCAAGATTTTATATCTAATTTATTTTTTTCTATAATTTTTTTAATTATCGGAGTGTTGGCTGAGGAATTCGGATGGCGTGGTTTTGTTTTAGATCCCCTCCAGAAGAAATATAATGCTCTTGCTTCAAGCCTGATTCTTGGGTTTTTTTGGGGATTATGGCATTTACCTCTATTTGTTATCAATGCAACATATCAACAGACCCTTGGTTTATTTTCCTTAGACTTTTGGATGTTTTTTATCGTTATCCTTCCTAGTAGTGTTTTTTACACTTGGCTATTCAACAATACTAGTCGCAGTATTTTATCGGCGATATTATTACATTTTTGCATCAACTTTTTCGGAGAATTATTTTCTATGGGCGTTCAAGTCAGAATAATTAGCAACATTATCGTTTTCATCTTTGCTATCTTGGTTGTGCTAATCTATGGATATAGACATCTTATTCGTACTTAAAAAGCCATCATCTGATTGGAGAAAGATATAGGAACTAAATGAAAAAGAATTGTATTAAAACAAAATAATATTAGTGGATCCTACGCTATTCAATTTACAAGATGGCGTGGACTTAATAATAATTCCTAATCAAACACCATAGCGATTAGCCTGCAATTTCAACCAAAACGTACCACATATTTTATAATTTATGAAACATAATGAATAGAGTTATAAATTTTCATAGCAACTAATAACATAATACTCATAATTTAATAATTTGGGTTAAAAAACCATGGATTTTGAAAAGGATTTCTCTAAAATAAAAGAAGCTAATACGTTTAAATACTTCTATAATGGAAACTGGTGTGAATCAAACACTGGCAAGACTATAACGATCCAGAACCCCTATAATAATGAAATCCTAGGGAATATTCAGTCCTGTAACAAAGAGGAAGCTGATGAAATAATAAATTGTGCAAAAGAGAATGTTGCTTGTTGGAGCGATACTCCCATTAATGAGAGAGCTGAGGTTTTAAGAAAAGCAGCAAATATAATGACGGAATATTCTAAGGATTTAGGGGAAATTTTAATGAAAGAAATTGGAAAACCCTTGGACAGTGCAATTTCTGAGATTCTTAGAACAGCTGACATTTTTAATATGACTGCAGAATCTGGTACTCTTATGGGAGGAGAAACGATAATGGGAGATGCTTTTGAAGGGTTTACACGAGAAAAGATATCTTTAACCTATAGAGTACCTCTTGGTGTTGTCTTATGCATTGGACCTTTTAATTATCCGTTCAATCTTACGGGATCTAAGATTGCTCCCGCATTAATAGCAGGAAATTCTATAGTTATGAAACCACCAACACAAGGAGCGATTACCCCTCTTCATTTTGGGGTGATTTTAGAAAAAGCAGGAGTCCCTCCAGGAGTTTTTAATATAATAACCGGGCGAGGATCTGAGATCGGGGATTATTTAGTTAGTCACCCTCTAATAGATATGGTTAGTTTCACCGGTTCGTCAGAAACAGGAAAAAATCTTGCGAAAGTAGCAGGTATGAAGCCCCTTCTTTTAGAATTAGGGGGAAAGGATGCTGCAATAGTGCTTGATGATGCGGATATCGAAATAACAACTAAAGCAATTGTATCCGGAGCGTTTTCTTTTAGTGGACAGAGATGTACTGCGGTAAAAAGAGTTTTACCTATGCCCAATATTGCAGATGAGCTGATAAATCGAGTAACAAATGAGGTTCGTAATCTTAGCATAGGTGATCCTGCTGAAAATAAGACAATAGGTCCTTTAATAAATTCAAAACAATGTGACTATGTACAAGGATTAATTAATGATGCTTTAGATAAAGGAGCGTTATTAAAATATGGCAATCAAAGAGAAGGAAACATAATCTGGCCTACTGTTTTAGATAATGTCACTACAGATATGAGAATTGCATGGGAAGAACCATTTGGACCAGTTCTTCCTTTCATTAGAGTTGAAAATATTGATGAGGCTATAGAAATATCAAATGCTTCTGAATATGGACTTCAAGGAATGATATTCACTGCAGATATTGATCTTGCATTTAACATTGCTCAAGAATTAGAAGTAGGAACAATACAAATAAATGGTAAAAGTGCTCGTGGACCTGATCATTTTCCATTTTTGGGTACTAAATCCTCAGGATTAGGCACTCAAGGAATAAAGTATTCAATTGAAGCAATGAGCCGTCCAAAAGTAGTAGTTATGAATCTTACGGAGAAGGGCAAACTTATTCGTGAGTGTAGGGTAGATTAATCAAGAAAAAACTTTCTTTGACAGTTATAAATCATCATAACTATTAATTAATCATGGATTAAAGTTGCCAAATTTTAAATTAAAAATTATCGTCTAATGTATTATAATACTAAATTATCAATGTTAGACACTTGAAGGTTAGCTTTTAGTAGTGTAACCATTTCACGAACTTTTGAAATCAATTATAAGGAAAGATCAAAAGATATTAATAAAAATATAAGAAAAAAGATTTTTAGAATTATAAGTTTAATACTCGCTTTTAATTAACATTTTTTTTAGTTAAACTCATGCTAGGAGAATTGATTATTCGTATCGTCTCCCATAGTATAGGTACCCTGATCAAACCAATTATCATCATTATTATAGGCTATATTCCCATCTACTACACAATATTCTGCAGACGAGCCAATCCATATTCCTATTCCTACACCGGAACCACTGTTAACACATGAAAAAACTGCATTTCCAGTAACGGTACTATAATCTCCGTCAATTCTAATTGCTGATATGTTGCTTGCAAAATTATGAGATACATCTCTAACAATATTTCCTGAAATAACAGAATAATTACTGTTTAAAATAACATAAATTCCAATTGACATAATATTTGAAATTATATTGTCTTTAATAGAAACATACGAACCAGTTGAGCATATTCCAAATTGAGTATATGAAATACGATTATCTGATATTATGCAAGACCAACTATCTGCTAAATAAATGCCATATACAGCTGTATCCATAATTATATTTTCTGACACTATATTATCGTTACTTAATATTAATTCAATTCCATTTTGAGCTGTTATTGAAGAAATTTTATTTCCTATTATTGTGTTATTATGAGAAAATTTTATCTGAATTCCATAAAAACTATTTATGATAAGATTGTCATTAATTGTGTTGAATTCACCGTTCTCTATATGAATTGGACTAGAATCACAACTATTAAATCGATTACCGGAAATATAATTATAATTACCACGAATATTAAACGCATCTAGATAAATATCGTAAATGATATTATCAGAAATATCTGCCTTATTACCGAAACCAGCGGGTTGATCAATGGCGAGATAAAGTTGATTAAAATAGCAATTCTTAATCCTTACATTATCTGAATAAATAGATATTCCTACACTAAATTTTAACCAATCGCCTAAAAATTGAAGATTATCAATGTACACTGGATTATCATTAATTTCTTCTATAGCAATTATCGCCTGGAAAGGTGTTGTAACACCAGAAGCATTTAACTTTAAATTTTGAATTGTACAGGAAAGAGTATTCGAAATGTTAAATGATCCCCAATTACCACCAGAATTAATAGTAATGGATGATGTTTGCCCTTGAATTATATAAGTCCCTCCACCATTGATATTAATTTCTCCGTTCAGTGTTATATCGCTTGTTATTGTAATTTTGCCTTGACCATTACCAATAGAATCTAATGCTTGTTGAACTTCTAATGATGATGCACAATAATAGCCTGGTGCATCACTTCCATCTGTTCCATTTATCCCATCAATCCCGTCTATACCATCTATGCCATCTTCCCCTGGAGGACCTTGGACTCCCTCAGTAATCATATCTTGGACAAATATATATGTTCCTAATCCTAATCCTGCTGCTCCCATAATTAAGGCAATAACCATCCCAATTATACTACTTTTATTTGCCCCCATCTTATTATCATTTTTAAAATTGAATTTAGTTAAATTTCAAGTTGTATCTAAATTATTTATACCTTCTGTTTTCAACTACTTATAATTATCAAATAATTACCGGAGATCAGTATATAATATTAATAAGGTTAGGATTATTCATTTGAGAATTATCAGGAGCATAATCATCTTCTGTTAAGCTAAATGCTTTATGATCACGTTTGCATATAATTTGAGTTATTAATTAAAGGTTTTAATTTTAACTTATTCTAATGGAATATAATATCAACTTTTTTTAAACATCTTCTCCTACAAAATATTATGACACTTGAAAGAAAAGATGCTCCTAAAACCTTCATTCCCATTTTTATGATATGGATTTTCCTATGCAATATTGTGGCGATAGTCTTAGCAATTATATGGAATATTCAATTTCCAGAGAGCTTTTATTTTGATGCAATGGTCTCAATGTATATCATCATTGCGATCAATGTTCTTAGCATTATTCTATTATATCCAATGCCCGGTATGGACCCAATAACTCCATTTCTAAAGGGTGCGCTCATTTGGTATGCAGTAATATCAATAATATATATTATTTTGGGTGCTTACATTGCACTTATCCCGGGGACAATCCAATTGCTAGGAGACCTTTGGTTTCATTGGAAGCGGAATAAGCTGATAGGATGAATACATTTTAAAAATCCATTTATATTCTAGCACTTATAATTAGAATTGCTGGTTTAGGGTTAGGAATTTATAGGGTTTTGTTACCCCATTCGAGTTGAAGAACGAATTATTGATACTAATTTCGGAATTCAAAACACATGGCTCAAATATAATTGAGGCACTTATAGTAATAATTCTATTACTACTAATTGTAGTTTCAAATTTTTGATTACAGCGTTAAAAAGAATAAAATAAATATTTATTTTATAATTTCAGGTTTAATCAATTCAGTTGGGATTTGTTTAGTTTTTTCTAGGTCCCTATTATCATAACCGAATTTTAAGACCTGAAATCCAATAATGAAAGGTACAACACTTAATAGACTTAAAACTAAAGCATATGGTAGTGTTCCATTTAAAGAGAGTAAAATACCTCCAAATATAGGGCCGATAATCTGTGCTAAATTATCTATTCCATTAGTGATTCCCATTATTTTACCTTGGTTTCGACTGTCTACGGAGCGACTTGTAAAACCTGTTACTATTCCTTGTGACATAGATCCTGCAAAACTAATAAAGAACAAAATAACTATTAATTCCCATGCTTGAGAGGTAAATCCTAAGAGTAAATAAGAAATTATATAACTACCTAATCCTATAAGTGCTGTCTTAGGATCTCCAATAGAATTTCTTAGCCGATTAAATACTAATAATCGGAAAAATATTTGATATACACCTAAAAGTGTTAATAAAATTCCAACTAATAATGGTTCAAGCCCAAGACGAATCCCAGCGAACAGACTAAAGGTTGTATGTAAAATTCCTCCCGTCATTGCAATAAAAGCATATTGTATTACAAGAATTAACGTCTTATTACCCCAAATAGAAGAAGATTTCATATCCAATTCTGTGATTACTGGTAAATCAGCTTGAGATTCTTTAAGGTCTGGCTTTCTTGGTAAACTTTCTTTCAAATATAATGAAGTGTAAACAAGTGTGAATCCTGTTAATATTGTCGCGAGGATACCAGGTCCGATGAAACCAAAAGAAGATAAAATCCCCCCAATAACAGGTCCTATTAAGAATGCTGAACCAAAAGCTATGCCAATATTCGTCATCTGTTTTGGGCGTTCTTCAGGAGACACTACATCACCTATAATTGCTCTTGCTATAGGAAATTGACCACTGAATATTCCATCTATAATTCTTGAAATTAATAACACTATAATGTTATTAGAAATTATTAAAATGATAAAACCTACAAAAGTTCCTGCTAAGGAAATCATCATCATAGGCTTTCGACCATAAGTATCACTTAATTTGCTAAGGATTGGCCCAAAAAAGAATCCAAATATCGCATTTATGCTTAATAGAAATCCAATTATTACTGGAGATGCATTGAATTCAGCTATAAAATATGGTAAAAACGGAAGAATAATACTAAATCCAAGAATATCCACAAATACAGAAATCCAAAGTGGTTTAAGATCTCTGTACTCATATTTTTTATGCATAATAAAATAGATAAAAAGTGAATTATAAGAATTAGGTTAATAATATATTCACTTTATCTGTAATTCAATAAACAGACTTAAGCAATATCTCATTCCTATTTTTATTTTATAATTAAAATTGATTTCTAATCAGAATGCTTTTGATTCATTATAGAACGATACACTAATTCATATCTTTAGTGCATTTATTTTAGAAAAGGCAATATCAAAACTTTATCTTATATCTTAGTAAATAAAATGTAAATCTCGTTTTCCGTATTTTTTGCATCGTTTCTTGATCTTACTCAAGTAATAAAACGGAAAGTGAATGTTTAGGAAATGAAACCTTAAACTCTTCGCCAGATACATTTAATTTAAACTCTCTAGGAATTACAACATTAGGATTCTCAAAACTATTATAAGATTTTAAACTTTCCGAGGTTAATATCGTTCCAGAGGATGATCTAACAGCAAAATCAGGGATTTTAATTTGACAGGCTAAATCCTCAAGAGCTCGATTTACGACAAAGAGATAAACTTTGTTATCACCCACTTTGACAGCAGCTACATCTAATACTAAAGCGTTTGAGTCTTCTAGGTTAGGGCATTCAATTTGAGTTGATATTGATAAGCCCCCAGTACAAAGTTTATACATTTGAAATACAAAATAAGTAGAACGTAAAAGCACACCTCTCTCATCTGCATAAATAAGCCCTCGCGTATTAATAACAGGAGAGTAATTTGCTATTGAAATATATGCCGCTTTTCGTAGGATAATGTTTAAAAATCCTGCAGTATAGAGTGCATGAGCCAAATCGTATTGTTCTGGGGCTTTATTTCTGTCATTTATATCTGTCGTCCATGGACTATGGATCCATCCATACTCATTCCATTCAGTTATAGCTACCTTGATCACATCATCTCTTCCGACTCGTTTACAAGCATTTTCTATTTCTTTAATTAGTACCCTCAATGTTCGATCTATTTTTCTCAATCCTAAAGAAGCGTTTACATGAGATATCCGTTCTTCGGGATCGCCTATTTGAAGATAATGATGCCAGTTGAGAGCATCTATTTCTCTTACAAGATCATCGTTCGAAAGAAGTTGAATGTTCCATCTCGGAGGCCAACCGGGATTTGCCCCTACAGCTACAAACTTAAGCGAAGAATCGGATCTTTTCATAGCTTTAATGAATTTAAGAGCATCCTTTCCATAATCCCTTCCATTTCTGTAATAACCAATTTGCCATGAACCCCAGACTTCATTCCCTAATCCCCACCATTTAACATTCAAGGGTTCTGAATATCCCGCTTTTGCACGAAGCTCTGCTTCTGGGCCATTAACAGCATTACAATAACGGACCCAAGCAGCAGCTTCTTCTGGCGTTGGATTTTCATCGCTACCTCCAACACCCACACAAATCATAGGTTCGGTGCCGATCCGTCTACAATGTTCGATAAATTCAGTCGTTCCAAAATGATGACTTTCAAATTCATCCCAAACGGGATTTTTACGAGCTACACGTTCATTTTTAGGTCCAGCACCCCATTTCCAATGATATCCACTAGTATAATTACCTCCAGGCCATCTTAATATAGGAGGTTCAAGGTCTTTCAGTGCTTTTTCTACATCCAAGCGAAATCCATTTAAATCTGAATGAGGGGACTCCTCTTCATAAATCCCGCCATAAACTTGGCGTGGAAAATGTTCAATGAATTGTCCCAAGACGAAAGGATTAATTTTTCCGATAGGTTCATTCAATTTTATTAGTATTGATGATTCATGCTCAATCATTTCAATCAATTTCTAATTTAATTCTATTTCTTACTCAAGAAGATGTTTCAATACATTAAATTATAGTTCTAATAATAATAACTTAAAGTAAAAAAATAATATATCTTTCTTAATTAGATATAAAAAGATTATTTTTGAGATTGTAAAAAGCTAAAAAGAGATTGGTTTATGTGTCTAGATATACTAAAGAAGAACTATTTAATTTAGGTAATCAAAGAACCTACAAAGGAAAATATCTAAACGAAATATCTTTTCCTTTAGGCGGAATTGGAACAGGCTCTATTGGATTAACTGGTACTGGTTCATTGAAGGATTTTGAAATTTTCAATAGACCGAATTTTGGGAGTTGGTATCCAAAGACATTTGGAATCATAAGAGTTCAAGAAGAGGGTAAAGATCCCGTCTGTCGAATTTTAGAGGGTCCAATGAGACCGCCTTACACCCCAAAAGATGGTGGAGCTTACCATTGTAACGGAGAAGGTTTTCCACATATGGATGAATGTGAATTTCGTGGCGAATTCCCATTTGCGTGGATTAATTTTAAGTCAAAGGATATGCCCCTAACTATAGAATTAGAAGCATATAATCCATTTATTCCTAGCGACGAGGATTCTTCAAGTTATCCTGCAGCGATTCTATGCTATCGAGTGACCAACAATTCTCAAAATGATGTAGATGTTAGCATTATGTGGTCAATGCTTAACTTGGTTGGTCTAAAATCAGGACCTAGTCAAGGAATGGTTTTTAGTGCTACTGATACTCCACGGGAAAGATTAATAAATGAGTTCAGAGAGGATGAGGGTTTGCATGGTATTTACTTCAATACAGAGGAATTTGATAAAGATCACCCAAACTATGGGAACGTATCTTTAACAACTCCGAATGAGAACTTTAAGTATACTCCTTTTTGGCCTAGAACTCATTGGTTTTCTGCCCTAAGCGAAATATGGACATCTTTTAAAGAACAAGATTCAATACCATTTAGCGGGAAGATTCGCATTATTAAAAAGGCAGAAGCTGGTGCTTTATTAATCTCAGAAAGGATCTCCCCTGGAGAAACCAAGTTTTTTACTTTTTATATTACCTGGTATTTTCCGAATTTTGAAAAATATTGGTATTTCTTCCTAATGGATGATCAAGTTGAAGATAGGCCTGTATGGTCAAATTTTTATGCTTCACTTTTTGAGGATGCCTTTGATGTTGCAGTGAAACTACATAAAAATAAAGATTATTTATATGGGACAACTAAAAGATTCCATGATGCCTTATTTTCAAGTACCTTACCTCCCTATATAATTGACGCTGTGGCAAGCAATATTGCTATTCTGAAAACAGCTACTTGTTTAAGATTAAAAAATGGTGAATTTTATGGTTGGGAAGGTACATCAATTAATCATGGTTGGTGCGAAGGAACCTGTAATCATGTCTGGAATTATCAACAAGCTCTACCATTTCTTTTCCCAAGATTGGAAAGAAGTATTCATGACTTAAATTTCAAACATAACTTTGTAAAAGAAGATTCCGGACTTATGCGATTTCGGTTACAAGTACCACTTCAAGCTCTAGAATTTAATCCCTCGTTCGATAGCGCTATTAGTCGGGCAATCGATGGTCAATTTGGTATGATAATTAATTTTTACCGTGAATGGAAAATCAGCGGAAAAGATGATTGGTTGAAAAATCATTGGACAAATATTCAAAGATCTCTTGGGTATGCATTCGAAGAGTGGGATAAGGATAAATCTGGAGTATTAGAAGGATCTCAAGGAAATACATATGATATAGATTTCTTCGGACCAAATCCCCTTTCAATGTGCTATTATTTAGGGGCTCTAAAGGCTGTTTCACTTATGGCTAAATTTCTTAGGGATAACACTAAGGCAGAATTATATAATGATATCTTTGAGAAAGGAACAAAATGGATGGATTCAAATTTATTCAATGGTGAGTATTACATACAATTATACAACCCACAAAAGCGAAAAAAGAATCAAATGGGTGTTGGATGCCTAATAGATCAATTATTAGGACTTCAATTATCTCGTATTGGTGGGATAGATAACTTTTTAGATGAATCAAATATCAAAACTACCCTAAAATCAATATTCAAATATAATTACAAACCTAATATGCATAACCATGAAAATAACGCTAGATTATATGCAGTTAATGAAGAAGCTGGTACTATAATTTGTACTTGGCCAAAAGGAAATGAACCTAAAATTCCCCTTCCATATGCCCATGAAGTATGGAGTGGTCCTGAATATCAATTTGCAGCCCATTGCATTATGGAAGATTTACTAGAAGAGGGCTTAACAGTCGTAAAAAGTGTACGAGACAGGTATGATGGATATCATCGTAATCCATGGGATGAATTTGAGTGTGGTCATCATTATGCTAGGTCTATGGCCTCATATGGCTTACTCAATGCGCTTTCTGGTTTCTTATTTGATAAAGGAGTAGGTTATCTTGCTTTTTCACCAAAAATATATAAAAATAATTTTAGATGTTTCTGGGCTTTGGACAGCGTTTGGGGGCTATATCATCAAGTAAAAGACTCCATTAGAATTGAAGTTCTGTATGGAGCAATAAAACTTAATAAAATCCATTTGGCTGCCTTAAACGATATAAATTCCATAGATATTAAGATAAATAAAATGAATATTGAGCATTTGGTTGAGGATTGTGATATAAACTTTCTTGAAAGTATTGAGTTAAAAAATGGAGAAATATTAGAAATAAGTATTATATAACTTTCATAAAATAAAAAGAAAATAACTTATTAAAATAGAAGAAACTATAGTCTATTTGATGTTAACATTGATTAAAGAAAAAGAAAATAAAAAAATTAAGATTAAATTTTTGATTCTTCCTCAATCTTAATGGCTTCAGCTTTTGCTTTTACCGTTGCTACAGAATCGAGAATCTTTTGATGGAAAATTGTTTCAATTTCTACCATATTCCTAAGAATTTTTTGCATAGTTTCTAATTTCACTCTATTAAAATCCTCAGTTGCTGCTTTTACATCGCTTTCTTCTTTGGCAGCCTTATCTTTCGCAGCTTTTAATTCTGTTTCAGCCGTTTGTAATTCATTTGGCTTTAATTTTTCTTTTGGTTTGCTTTTAGCTTTATTTAGACGCTTTTCAGCTTTTTCTAATTCTTTTGTAGCCTTTTCAGCTTCTTTCTGTTCTGTTTGGAGTTTTTCTAAGCTAATTAAAAGTTCATTTAAGGGGGCAATATATTCTTCTTGGAGTTTTTTGACTTTTTCGGTACTTTCTTTATCAATAATTTCAAATGTAGAAGCCAATGAGCCTATTGCTTGTCCTAAGGAAGGAGTTTCAGTTTCAGCATAACTTTTTAATGCAGTAACCGTATTTTTGATTTCCTTTGTCACATTTTCTACAGCATTAATATATTGATTACTTTCTTTTATTAACTCACTAATCTTATTGCTTGTAATTCCTAAAGCATCTGTTAATTTCTTAAACATTTTTAAACACCTTCTTTATGGTTAGAGATCTAAATTATGTAGGATTTTATAACATTTTTGTTTATAAAAAATCAAATACATCTCTTTATACAAGAAATTTAAATTTATTAAATGCAATCGCTTTAATTAAACTTTATTATCAATACTTGCTAGCAAATAAAAGCTATCTCATTTCTCAATTAAACTAAAAAAAAAATAATTTAGGTTTTCGTATACTTCTATCTTCTTTTTCTCAAATAGAAAACAGAGATGGCTAAGATTCCAATAGCAGATACGGATATTATGGCAACAATAATAGTAGTTGTACCTGTAATCGCAGATGTCATTTCTTCAGGAACTAATAAGGTCCATGTTGATAAAATACTTGATTCTGCAATGAGATAACCATCTTGATTCGTTGTTGGGATGGTGAGCCATTCTTCATTTTCATTATCATAATAAGCCCACTGACCTAGTCGGTTCTGATTAGTTTCTCTGATTCTTAATCTTGCTTTTAAAAACTCTCCATTATAAGGACATTCCGATTTGCATTTACACTCAGAATCACATTTGCATTGACAGTCACATTCACAATTACATACGGGGTCGCATTCACATGGGCAATCACATATACAAGAACATTCTGATCCACATTTGCATTCACAATTACAGGGACACACACATTCAGGTTCACATTTGCATTCACAATTACAGGGACACACACATTCAGAGTTACATCTACATTCACAAAAACAAGTTGCGGTAGATTTCATTGTAATACAAAAACCTTCTAGATATCGATATGCATTTCTATTCCTCACCCTATGTAGACTTCCATTCATTAAACCAAGTTGTACTTCCTCCCTGGTACATGTCATAGTCATTCTAAGGTTATTATCTCCTTCAACATCAATAATGACGTCTTTATCTCCGATTCCTATAGCATCACAATTAATTTCTAATTCTAGGTCAATATTACCACAAATTGTTAATCTTGTTCTTTCCTGAAACCAAAACATAGTCCTGACGTTACTTTGTAGTTGTGTTTGAATTGTATCACCTTGAACTGTTATTGTTTGGTCTGGAGTTTCGTTTGCCCTTACGTTAACAGATCCTACAAATGAAAACACAATCAACACCGTGACACCAATTAACAATATCCTACTAAAACTTTTTTTCATTAAAAATCACCATATTTTAAATCAAATTAGATCAAAGAATAATTTGAATTTCAAATAAAAAGGATTAAGGTATATCTTTCCCCAATAAGAATATATACTAAGTATATCAGAAAGGAAGCAATTTAAATGAGAATGTTTTCTTTTTCATATTACACATCTAAAAATTAAAAATAAGAAAATATTAGGATTATGCCTTTTCACAAATTAAAGAACCATATTATTAAATATTTGAAAAGTGAATTAAATGAAAACACTTAGGGAGTCTATCGAAATTAATGTTTCTCCCGAAGTTATTTGGGATTGGCTCTTACACATAGATGAAAATTACATTGAATGGCATCCTTCTCACATAAAAGCTAATTGGGAAACAGAAACGGCTAGTGAAATTGGCTCCATTTTGTATGCTGAAGAAGATATTGAAGGTGATTTTTTAAAGATGAGGTCTAAATTAACTGAAATTATACCAAATAAACTCTACAAATTTAAGACAGTAGGAACTTTGAAGCTCATATTAGCTGGTGGGTCTTTCGAAATTGAACCTTCTGAAAATGGGTGTATTTTCACAGCAACTTTAGACTTTCACATGGGCAAATTACTTTCGAAACTCGCGAAGAAGAAAGTCCAAGAGATATCCCAACACATGATTGAAGAAGGAAAAAATTTGAAGAAGATTTTAGAGAGCTCTTTATCTTAATATTCATTTATTTCAGGAAGTTTTTCGAAGTGTATGAAGAAATTGATGAAAATAATTAAGAATTCAGTAGTTAATTAAGAAACGATATATCGTGTAAGTCTGAATATAAACTTCTAAAGAAAATGGGATAAAACATAAAATGACCTATTATGATATAGTAATTGTTGGTGCTGGAACATCAGGGGCAATTGCAGCGCGATTTGCTGCCTTAAAAGGATTGAAAGTATGCTTAATTGATGCAAACAGAAAAGAGGAGATCGGTAATAAAGTCTGCGGAGATGTGGTCTTAGCCTCCATTTTTGACTTTTTAAAAATGGATCACCCTCAAGGAAACGAAATATTGAGTAGGAAGAATAGTATCAAGATATATAGCTCTGATCTTCAGCATCATCTTACAGTTAATATGCCTATTTATTTGGTGGATAGATTACAGTTTGGGCAAAAACTTTTGAGAGATGCGCTTGATTCGGGTGTATCAAAATTTTTAAATAACTCTAAGGTCATGGACCTGACCTATAAAAACGATAGCGTTAATGGAGTTACCGTTAGATTAAAAACAGGAGAAAAAGTGGTCATAAATGCTAGAATTGTAATAGATGGTAGCGGAGCTCATTCTATTGTGCGAAAAAAGATCAGAAGTGATATTGTACAAAAAGAGATTTCAAAAGATGATTTGGTTATTTGTTTTCGGGAAATCATTCAATTCAATGATAATTGGCGTCCAAATATGCCAAAAGATTCCTTAACGGTGATATTTGATTCTACCAATGTTCCTGGAGGTTATATCTGGTATTTTCCCAAATCAGATACAGTAGCCAATCTGGGAGTAGGTGTTTCCTTACATCAAAAAAGTAATTTGAAGCATATTTATCAGAACTTAGTTTTAAGTAAATTTTTAAGCATAAGGAATTATAAAGTATTATCTTCAAGCGGAGATATTGTTCCTATTAGAAGACCTCTTCCTTCATGTGCTGAGAATGGAATTATATTCATAGGAGATGCCGGATGCCATGTTAACACTGCTAGCGGTGGAGGAATCCATACTGGAATGAGAGCAGGTTATTATGCGGCTATGACAGCGAAAAAAGCAATTGAAGCAGAGGATTATTCATTACAACAGTTATGGGAGTATAATACTCTTCTAATGAATGATTTTGGAATCGGTCATGCGACTAACGATATCGCTCGTTTTCTCATACAGCATCTGGCAACAAATGATTTTAATTATATTATTAAAAAGAAATTGATTGATGATAATGAACTCACGCAAATGTTTTATGGTAAAATGATCTCCCCGTCGATTAAACGAATATTATTGAAGTTTTGTAAGGGGATCTCCAAACCCAAGTTGTTGCGTAAACTAAATTATGTTCTCAAGCAGATGAAACAAATTAATCGGCATTATTCGGAGTATCCTCAGGAGGTCAGTGGTTATGAAACTTGGCGAAAAATTGAAAATGAAATATTTACCAAA
>Ga0209427_10004789_pt1 | contig 15580 bp, 13 predicted proteins | sample DeeMarSWOR136_30_FD_187465 | JGI IMG/M metagenome (GOLD analysis project Ga0209427, IMG submission 187465) | Marine sediment microbial communities from White Oak River estuary, North Carolina - WOR-1-36_30 (SPAdes) (version 2) | ecosystem: Environmental > Aquatic > Marine > Intertidal zone >...
AGCTTTGATCTCCTGGAGGAGATCCATCATATTCAGCTTTTTTGGATATCGCCCGGTTATCTCAGCAAAGAGTTTTAGGCCTTCAATGCCATCGGCCTCAGTCATACCCGGCATCTTCATACCATCGGTCGGGAAGGGCTTGAAATCTTCCGGTATGACCGGCTCAAAATCGCTTGCCTGGACAGGAACGTTCCACCGGTAATCGTAAGTAGCAGAGCTTATCTGCTTTTTCTCTCCGTACTTGATGTCCCTCTCGGAACGGAACGGCAGCCAGTTTTCGGCATCCACCCACAGGGTAAGCTCGGTGCTTGTTGGGTCACCGTCACTTGCGCTACTTGCGCTAAGGGAAGCAGGATCTGTCGTCCGGAAACCTTCCACCTCTACACCGTCAATTACCGATCTTCCCAACTCAGTGTACTCACACGCCATAATTTTCTTTATGATTTCCCTCGGGTCGTTGTCCTGCTGCTTAATAATGGTGATGAATTCCTCGCCAAATGGCATTCGGTTGTATTGTTTCTTCTCCAGCATAATTGTAACGATCATCTTTTGCTCCGGGAGAATATATGACTCTTGGGTCGTTGTCTTGCCGGTATTGGGATCGGTTAGTTCCAAATACGATTTCCTGCCATAATCGTCCGATACGATAGTGGTCATTTTTTGCTCCTGCGCAGACGGAAACATGCTTCCTGTAATTTTCATTTCCACTGTGTACATATACGCACGGGTCTGCTCAATTTTCTCAAGGACATCGGCCAAAGCGATTCCCGGGCCTCCATTGTTAAGAAATGGAAGACCGGCCAGTATGGCTATAATAATTACCGCCGCAGCGGCCAGTTTAGTCATTCTGCTTTTCATAATAATTCTCCCTATTGAAAACACTTTGGTTCGTGTTGATGGTGAGTGATTTTTAATTGCTTCAATTACTTTATCCTGACGAATTGTCATGTCTGCATCCAACTTCTCGCCCAACTGCAGGAGTAAACTGTTTTCGTTTTGAAGCGCCTGAGCATATTTGCTGCAATCGGTGCAGCTACTAATGTGTTCTGCCAGAGAGTCACTTTCTTCTTTGCTCAAAATTCCGAGGAGATAGTCTGCGATTTTTTCCTGCATTTTTTCACAAGGCATAATCATTCTGAATCTCCCTGCTTTGCTAACAGGTTATGTAATTCCGTGATGGCGGTCCGAAGTTTGAGATACACAGTTGAAGTTGACGTCTCCAACCTTTCTGCTACTGTCTTTACACTCTGGCCGTCAAAGTAGTACATCACAAGCGGGGCCCTGATCTCCTGTGGTAATTTCTCTATAGCCTGCTGCAGTTTGTCATTATCAGTTTCCCTTTGATTTGCCGGCATCGCTCTTTCGGCTGCGACTGAATTGGCGTACTTTTTCCTGTGGATGAAATTGATACACAGGCTTTTTGCGATACGCGTAATCCACTGGCTGAACTTTGAGCTATCTCTTAACATTCCTATCTTTACATAACCTTTCAGCATAGCGTCCTGAGCGATATCTTCGGCATCATAAACATTACCGAGAATCCCCAGACAAGTTAAAAAAACGAGCTTGTAATGCCTTTTCACAAGAAGCCCATAAGCACTTCTGTCTCCTGCAAGGCAGGCAGTAACTAAATCTTTATCTGAACAATTGTTCAATAGAAGCTCCTAAATTCGGTACCGTTATAAAGACAAACAGGAAGCACCGAATTTACAAAAAAAGTTCGGCTTTCTGAAATTTTAGAGATTTTTGGTAGAAAAGACATAAAAAAGGCCGAGTCAAGAAGCCCGGCCTCAGAAGGAAAGGTACCATTTTGGGCAAAATGACACCCTTTTATGTGATAAAGATTATTTCTCCTCTTTATGGTCTGCGTAGATTGCCGCCACCTCATCGGCAGTGAGGGCGTAACTATAGAGACGGACATCGTCGATTAGACCATTCCAGAAACGGTCAGGCCGTTCGGAATTTTCGCCGATATAGACAGGATGGTCATTGATTTTTATAGTTCCCGAAGCTGTTGAAGAAACATCCAGTTTTCCATCCACATACAGGCAGATTTGTGAGCCGTCGTATGTGCCGGCGGCATGATGCCACCTGCCATCGTTGACATCCATAGTACCGTTGATACTGCCCCACTTGTTTCCGGGGACAACAAGACCGCTGCAGGCAAATTGGAGTGCATTATTGCCTTGGTGCCTGTGCAGCCTCCAGGCACTGTTTCCCTTGGCGATGATAGTCTGCCATTTTTTGTCGAAGGCGTTGATTTTTATCCAGGCTGAAACCGTGATTTGCTGTGTAATGTTGAATGCCGGGTCTTTGCCTAAATCCACATAGTCACCATCTCCATCAAAGGCAAGCGCGCCGTCCACTATCCCTTCGACCCAGCTTGTATCGCCAACGAGAGAGCCATCGAGGCCTTTGTCACCGGAATCTGCTGCTATATTGCCGGAACCTTCATCAAGTTTCCACCAGCCAACAAGTCCTCCTGTGTTAAAGCTCCAGACGTCGCCGGCTGCAATAGCACCATCGGGCTGGACCTCATCGACACGCCAGTAATAGGTTGCGGCCCTTTCCAAAGCCGGTATCGTGACGCTGCAGGAATCGGTCACCTCGGCCAACAACGTCATCTGATCCGCCGACGTACCGAAGTACACTTTATGTTCGTTCACATTTGCACCGGGCATCCAGCTTAGCTTTAATCCCTCAAGCTCAGTACCCACTGTTCCATCGGCCGGCTGAGGCCTGATCGCGGTGGGCTTGATATTCAGAGGTGCCGCTTCAAGCTCGGCCAACTCATTGGCTGTAACATCTTCTACTGTCAAGTTACCGAAGATGACCCTGTATGTATCATCGGTTATCTTCCACCGCATCAGGACGGCTTCCACATCGTTCGGGCCGACGGTTTGGCCGTAATAGACCGGCTCCTTCTTATCCTCAACCAGTGCCATATAGAAAAGCCCGATCGGGTACACCGGCAGTATCGCTTCCATCATCTTAGTCTCGAGTTCGGTTTCTGTCATTTCCTCCGGGTGATCCTTCTTTATACGCTCGAACATAATCGGCGAGATTTCGGCCATCAGGTCCACAATACTAACCTGCTTCGGATAACGCCCCAACAAATCGGCGACCAGCTTCAAACCTTCTATCGCAGCCTCTTCGGTCATCTCAGGCCACTTCAGGCCCTCAAAGAGGGCCTCGTAATCATCCGGTATGACCGGCACAAAATCCGACTTTTCCACCGGAACATCCCACTGGTAATCGTAAAACGTACTTCGGCTCCGCGTTTGTTCGTTTATGCTCATATCCATCTCAGCGAGATAGGGCAGCCGACTCTTCGAATCCACCCACAGCGTAACTTTGACATCGGCCGTAGTGCCGCTGGAGATACCCGGATCGGTTGTCTCGAAGCCATAGACCTCAACGCCGTCTATTTCCGACTTGCCCAGCTCGGTGTACTTAACGTCAAGCATTTGCCTGATCAGTTCACGCGGGTCGTAATTCTTCTTCATTCTCACGAGCATATCATCGTTGATTTCCGTCCGGGTAAACTGCTTCTTCTCATGCATAAGCATGACCATGAGCTTCTCATCGAAAATAATGTAGCTCTCCTGCCTGGTCGGTTCCCCGGTATTAGGGTCGATCATCTCCATTTCAGTTTTTATGCCGAGGTCTTTGGAGATGGTAACCGTGCCTGTCATATCCTGACCCATGGGCCACCCCGGCATCATAGGGCCGGTTACCTTCACATTCATCTTGTATATATACGCCTTGGCCTGCTCGACTTTCGCCAGGACATCGGCAAGCGCAACGCTTGAAGGGCCAGTATTGTATATGGCCAAAAGGGCTGCTATCATTATAACCGCCGCGGCGGCAAGTTTTATTATTCTACTCTTCATGATTATTCTCCGTATAATCGGCTCGGTTGGAGCCGATTTCTGTCTTAGGTGCTCATCCACTGCCTGCAAAAAGCTGTCAAGAGCCTTTTTGTATGTCTCGGGACTGGCTTTGTAGCGACTCTTCTTAATTAATCTTTCGATTTTTTCTGCAGGTTTCATTCTTTGGCCTCACTGTTTAAAATTGACTTCAATCCATCCAGTCCGGCTCGATATCGAGTATAGGCCGTTTTAATTGACACGTTCTGCAGCTTTGCTATTGCCTTGAATTTCATCTGTCCATGCAGATGAAGGACAATCGCCTCTCTTTGCTCATACGGAATTTGACTCATGGCAAAACCTAATTCATGCAGTTCTTCGCTCTGTATAACCAACCGAACCGGCCCATCATCACTCGATATTGCTTGTCCGGCGTCATTAACCGCAACGGTTTGCCGTTGCCTTTGTCGCACGTAGTCACGTGCCCTGTTAGCAACACAAGTTTTCAAATAACCGGCCAGAGAGCTTCTTAGCTGGAGCTTATCCACGATTTTCAGGAACGAGAGAAAAACGTCCTGAACGATGTCTTCAGCAGCCGCTTTGTCGTCTAAAAGGTTGGCCGCCAATGTTCGCAAATCACTCTCGTACTTTTCGTAGATGCGCCGGAAAGCGGCCCGGCTGCCACGTTTGCATTTGAATATGAGCAGTCTGTCTTCGATCATATATGCTTCGTTTATCTGATATCAGAACAATCGATTGTCTATTAGTAGGACAACGCACAGGTATATTTTTTACCCGAAAAAATGATTTTTTGCCAAAATTAAACACAACGAGTCAAAAAACCTGTTGTTTCTCCAAAAAGCGCGTAAAAAAGGCCGAGCTAATCGATCGGCCTTAGAAGGAAAGGCACCATTTTGGGCAAATGGTGCCTTCTTATGTGATAAAGATTATTTTTCCTCTTTCAGGTCTGCGTAGATTGCTGCCACCTCATCGGCCGTAAGGGCGTAACTATAAAGACGGATATCGTCAATAGTCCCCTTAAAATGGTCCCCGTAGTTCGCATGTTTTGCAAACTTCAAGGTCCCCGATTCCTTGTCCGGCGGCCCTGAGGGGTCGGGATTATCCGTTATCAGAACGCCGTTCGTGTATGCCTTGAGATTCTCTCCATCATACGTGGCTGCAAGATGATACCACTGGTTGGCCTTTAATTCTCCAAAGCTTGCAGCATACCATTGATTTGCAACGCTCAAGCCCGCCACTCCCTGGAAATCTTCAGAAGTATGGTTCCAGCTTATCTGAAGATTTTTCTCCCGGTGAACTGGTCCAGACGGCGCCGCTTTTTTAGGGGCGGCAGGACTTTTCACCCAGAGGGCTACGGTCCAGGTGGGCAGGTCGGTTGCATAATCGGTTCTGACAGAGTCATCAATCCCATCGAATTGCAGAGCGCTGCCTATTTTACCCATAACCAGATTCGGCTCACCAATTATAGTTCCATGGTTTCCGCTGCTGGAGCTGTCGTTAGCGTCGCCGTCAAGTTCCCAGAAGCCGACGAGTTTGCCTGTGTTAAAGCTCCAGACATCCCCGGCTGCGACCGATCCATCCGGCTGAACTTCATCGACACACCAATAATACGTGGTAGCCTTTTCCAAAGCCGGTGCCGTGACGCTGCATGAATCGGCAACCTCAGCTAACAGCATCATCTGTTCCGCCGACGTACCGAAGTACACCTTGTGCTCGTTGACATAGGCACCGGGCATCCAGCTAAGCTCTACGTCGGCAAAAAAGGCAACTGACGCACCGTCTTCAGGCTGAGGTCTGATGGCGGTCGGTTTGTTGTTTAGAGGCGCAGCTTCAAGCTCGGCCAGCTCGTCTGGTGTAACATCTTCGGCGGTCAGGTCGCCGAAGATGACCCTGTATGTATCATCGGTTATCTTCCACCGCATCAGGACGGCGTGTGGGAATTCTGGTGTTACCTTGTCACCATAGTAGGCCGGGTCATTGCCGTCCGCCACCAGCATCATGTAAAATAAACCGACTGACTGAATCGGCTGCATTATCTCAATTAATGCTGCAGCTCTTTCTTCATCCGTCTTGGCCTTTTCAAGCTTCTGTCGGATTTTCTCTGCAGCCGGGCTTTGAGCATCTCTGAGTTCGCCGGCCAGATGCATGAGAGTCATCATATTAAGCTCTTCAGGGTACTTACCTGCTAATTCAGCAAAGAGCTTCAATCCTTCAATAGCACCTTCTTCATTCATACTCGGCATCTTCATACCGCCGGCCAGGAATAGCTCAAAATCATCCGGTATAACCGGCATGAATTCCTCTGCGGTAACAGGCACATCCCATTCAAAATCATACATACTGCCCTTCATCCTCATCTGCTCGCCCATGGATATATCCATCTCGATGAGGATGGGGAACTTGGTGGCCGAGTCGATCCAGATGGTAACCTTGACATCTCCTCCCATCATACCTCCGAAGGCCGGGTCGGTCGTCTCAAAGCCTTCAACCTCTACGCCGTCAATTATCGACCGTTTCAACTTGGTGTACTCTGTTCCCTCCATCTGCCTGATCATTTCCCGGGGATCGTTATTCTGCATTTTCATTTTGACGAGCAATTCTTCTGTTAATTCCATGCGGACATATTTTTTCAGCTCAGGCATAATCATAAACACAGCCTTTTCCTTTAGAAGGACATACATAATCTGAGTCGTTTGCTCGCCGCTGTTGGGGTCGGTCATCGTCATTTCCATTTTCATACCCAGATCCGGCGAGATAATGATTGTGCCCTGCTGTTCCATATTGCCGGCGGGTGTGCCCGGCATCATCTCACCGGTCACAGTCATCTTCATTTTGTACATAAATGCGTGCACCTTCTCCATGTTATCAAGGACATCGGCCAAAAGGATTCCCGCCTTTTTTCCAGGGATGAATGGTAAACCCGCAAGCACCGCTATTATTATCACAGCCGCGGCCAGTTTAGTCATTCTACTTTTCATAATAGTGCTCCATATAAAGTCCAGGCGAATGGTCGGCCCGGGGGGAGTTTGTTTGGTTTCTTCATCTGCCACAGCTTCGAGGAGCGATTCTTTTGCTGACTCAATTACCTGCTGGTCAGTCGATAGTTCTCTCATGGAATCAGCGCATTGGAGTACTGCCTGGAGTTTTTTCAGCTCGGTTCTACATTCCTGACAATCGGCGAGGTGTTGTTTAACCTCGGATGATTGCTGCTGAGACAATTCCCGCAGTGCGTAATCGGTCAGCAGCTCCTTTATTTGTTCGTGCGTATTCATAATTCATTTGTTCTTTCAAGCTAAATAATCGCCAAGCTCATGGGCCAGTCGTTTCAGTGCGCGATGCAGATGGACCCTCACTGTTTGCTGTGAACAATCCAAAATCTCTGCGATTTTCTGATACGTTAATCCTTCGATTCTCGCCAGTACAAACACATCCGCCTGCGCTTTCGGGAAACCGGCAAGACATGCAGTAAGCTTCTGCTGTAGTTCGGCAGTTCTTAATGAGTCGTCCGGACTTTCCCTCGTGGCCGGGCAGTCCCAGTGTTGTTCTGCAGGCGGTTGGATTTTTGACTTCTTCGCAAACTCGATGGCTTTTCTGACCGTGACGCGATACAGATATGCTCCCCAGTTGGTCTGGCCGTTGTACTTGTGCCATCGCCGCAGTATTGCCAGAAACACTTCCTGATGAACATCCTGGGCTTTTTGAGTATCGCGTAATATCCGAGTCGCTGTTTTCATGACCGCTGCACTGTAATCATCTACTAACTCTTTGAAACTTAGCTGTGGCACTTGTTTGTCCTTAAATATCTTAAGCCATGCATAGCTCGAACGTGCCAAAATTCGCACATCCGTAATTATAGAGGGTCAAAATCATATTTCGTTTACAAAATACTATGTTTTTTACTTTTTTGCCGTTTTTTGCTCCAAAAAGGCATAAAAAAAGCCGGGCTGATAAAGCCCGGCCTGTTTTTTCCTCCATTCAAGGAGGACTATCATGTCACTTTTTCATATCATTTCAGAAAGAAGATATCATCTCCCGTAGAGCAACATCTGATTGGATAATCAGTACACAAACATCTGCACTTTTTAGTTAAACTTGTCAAAATCTTTATGTCTGTTACGCTTGTTATCTTCTTATATTGTAATTATTTTGTGACGGTCACCGCACTGCTGGTTCTGGATTCAGGGCTGGAGGATGCACTTCCTGTCCCACTTGTTGGCCCCAAGAGGGATATGTAAGGATTTGCACCTTTTCACGGAACTTATCGTAATCCAGTTCACCTTTTGAGAAGGCGTCCACGTCCGATTTTTTTGCGCGAATAGTAAGCACTGTAGGACCTGTAATACCAATACCGCCGGGGACACTCCTGGTTGTAACATAGAAGTCTCCGATTCTCTTGTTAATTCCACCATCGTCTACGGAACTACCATAACCAACACCATAACCGGCACCACCGTAGCCACCGCCGTAGGCACCGACTCCGCCGTAGCCACTGCCATAGCCGCCATAGCCGCCGACTCCGGAACCGACACCACCACTGTAGCCACCGCCCTCGCCGATGACTGTAAGGATTATCGACTCATCCGGTTCGAGATTTCTCATGTTTGCGGCGTGTTTTAGCGCCTTTATAAGCCGGGTTTTTAGCTCCTCAACTTTCTTTTCATCGTATCTTTCAGTTGGATCGGTGGTTCTGGTCTTGTTGTAAGGTGAGGGGTGAAATATTTCATGTTTTGCCTGATTCCAAACAGAATCGGTCTTTTGTGTACTCTCATCTTTTTCTGTTTCTTTTGCTTTGGGCGGAGATGATAATGGGATATTGACTTCCATCAAAAAGAGCGCTCCATAGCCCTGAAGGTATACGGCCTCCGTGGCCCGACTTCCTCGGCCAAAAAAATCACCGTAAATCATAAAAAGTCCTTCTACCAGTTGGGGGCCGGTAAATATTTTGTGGAAGATGTGCGACATTACCTGCAAATCCTGCGTTATTTCAACGAGGTCTTCTGTTTTAATTTCTGTGTTTGGAATCACGAGCACTTTGCTGCTGCTACTGCTGCGTCCAGTCGTGTTTTGTGCGATGGCGTAGGTAACTGATCCATCCAGTGCGCCGAATCCAAGGCCGCAGACGTCTGCTCCGTAACCGACAGTCGGCAAGAAAACAGCATCGGGTTTAGAAGGTGATGGAGTCGGAGGCACAGGTTCTTTGGATGGTGAAGGTACGGTTGCTGTTGGCTGCGAGCTTTCGGCAATAGCGATCTCTCCAGCATTTTCCTGAGCCAGGGTAGAACTTGCCGTCAACAAAGCGATAACGCCCAGCATAAATATTGTTCTTATATAAGTTTTCATTTTTTCCCCTTTCATTGAGTTATGTTTTAAGTTTCATATATATTCTTTGTCCGGCCGGTCGGCTGGATACATATCAATCGTGATAATCCTGTTTAGTCTCGCGTAGTTCGCTGGTCTGTGCGGCGAGGGCCACCAAGCCATTGCCAAGCAGTTGTTTGTCGTACTCTATTTTTTCAAGGGCTGCGGCTATCTGTTGGCGGTCACGTGCCCGGGCGGTTTCGATTAACTCAACGAGTTTCATCAAACGCTGCTCGGTGAGATTGTTGGAAGCAGCTAAGGTCTGTGAGGCAAACTCGATCAGGTCGCGGCGGACCTGTTGTTGGAGCTCATCTTTAAGCTGAACGCAGTTGGCTGTAAAGGTGGTCTGCCAGCGGTGGTCCATCTCCTCTATGAGAGACGCTCTCAACGAGGTTTCCAGGGCGGATTGTAGTTGTTCCATGTCCGGCTGAGGTGTAGTGAGTCGGCCGACGGCATATCCAACAGCAATAAGCAGCACCGCCGCGGCTGCTAATTTTACTATTGCCCTTTTCGGGAACTGCCAAAGGCTTTTGCTTTCTTGCGTTTTCTCTTTGCCACTCAGGCTGTTCCGAACACGTTGGATGACACGGTCGGTTGCCTCTTGAGTCGGCTCTATCTGCGATAGAGTCTTTAGATGCCGGCGGATTTGGTTTTCGTCAATCTTCGACATTGTGAGTCTCCTTTCCGGAAAGACCTGAATTGTTGGACCCAAGGATATTTCTAAGGTTGCTCAGGGTCCTGGAGCATAATGCCCGGGCCTGGTGGGGAGTTTTGCCAAGCTGTTTTGCAATATCATCATAAGATTCCTCTTGGATATATCGCATCACGAATACCTCGCGTGCAGGTGTATTAATCTTCTCAATGGCATCTAATATTTCCTGTAACTCTTCTCTCTGAACCAGTTTGGCTAATGGCGAATTGTCATTCGAAGCCGGTTCGTTTAACCGGTCCAAGCCTAAAGCATTCCGCTTTTGATTGCGCCGCCAGTCAAAAGCCAGATTAATCGCGGCTCTGCGGGCATAAGCACCAAGGTTCTCAACTTTATCCAACTCGTTGGAATTAGTGAGCCTTATAAACAGTTCCTGTATCAGCTCCTCGGCCACGTCCTCGCGCAGTGTCAGCCTTGTCAGGAGCGTATGCAGACTTGCCCCGGATTTTCCCAACAGCTCCAAGAGTTTTCCATGCCCGTTTTTCAAGAATCTTCCTCAGGTTCCTGCTTCAAGAGCTCACTATTATAGACGAAAAGGATAGCTTGTGCGCAGCTACTTTTCGCAAGGTTTTTTGTTTTCTGCTTTCAATGCGCATAAAAAAGGCCGAACTAAACAAATCCGGCCTTACTTTAGTTGTTACAAAACAAGCTATTTGGGTATCTTGAATTCGTATTGATGGATTTCGTCTTTGTCCAAATCCTCGGCCCGGCAGCGTAGGATGAAGCCGTTTTTTGTCACCTCATATTCAAAGTCCTTACCGCTGAATGGATCCTTTGGCGAATCAGCAGGAAGTGTATCCGGTAGTTTCCCTGTTTTTGCTTTCAAAATATAGATGTCTACAGCAGTTCTTGTTGCATTGTTCAGTGCGTTGGCCTTGACTGAGACGTTGTAAGCCTTGGCCGTGGCCGGTACAAGGAAGTCAGTGAGGGTCGCATCTTTGTTGTCTTTGACTTCAGCATGTGCCCGTTCGTCAAGTTTCTCAAGTTCACGATATTTCTTTGCATAGGTCGTAGTCGCATTGAGAATATTCTGCAATTCAGACATGTGATTTGAGTAGTGTTCTCTACATTTGGCAAGGGATATCTCGTCTACTTGTTCGAGCATTTCATCTGTGACCTCTATACCAGCATCTTCGAAGGTTTTCACGAGCATATCTATATTATCGATTTGTAATGTTCGCAGCACAACTTCTTGTTCAAGTTTCATAGCATGATTGATTGAAAGCGCCCGAGTTGGCACTGTGGCCAACTGCGTCTTGAGCCATTGCAATGTCTCAACATCGGCCGGCATACTTCCCAGAGTATCACGGATGCAGTTATTAGCACCACTATTGATGGAAATGGCCACCAGCACCGAAATAATCATATCATCGCCTATGTGCTGGCCCATCCTCTTTGCGGCAAGACAGCGGGAAAGTGCGTCCCTGTAGGCACCTTCTCCGGCAAGAATTCTTGCGTCCGCTGTCATAAGGAAGTATAGGGACCGGACCTGGGCCAGAAAGGGCAGATTCGCTGCAAAACCTTCGGAGAACCTTACCCCCCAATTGCACATCGGAATCTCGGAGGCAACCATTGCAAGCTCAAGGGATGCATGGCAGCTTTCAACATACTCGGTGATTTTATCATTCGGGTCAATTTTACCCTGTGAAAGATTTCTCAGCAAATCTCTGGTAGTGTCGTCTGCCTGTGGATAGAGCAGGAATGCCTGATAATACAGCAGGGCGGCGTTGTCCGGGTCGGGCGGCAATGCAAAAACCAGTGGGGCAGATATAACTAATATCAATGTAATAAATATTGCCTTTGTTAGTTTGTTATTTATATATTTTTTCATCATTTTGTCCTTTCAGTATCTTAACCGTTATTTTCTGTGAGTAATTGCCCCAACGTCAGACGCAACGGCCTTGGTCCGAGCATCCGGATTGCCTTCTCGCACTGTTCGTCAAGGGCTTCTATTCCGCCGCGACGATAGGCCATTGTAAGCGATATAGCCGACATCATTTTAGTTGGAGACTGGTCATAACCGATTCGTTCATCCGGGCCCTGACGAACAAAAACAGCAATTAAACCTGTAGCAACAATAATCACGGCCGCTGCGGCGACAAGCCTTATCACTCTGCTTCGGATGATTAAGCCGTGTGCGCCCGGCTTAAGCTCCGTCGATTTAGTCCGGATAGTCTTGTCCATGACTGCAAACGAGTCATCCAGTGTATGCCTGTCCATTTGGCGGCTGGTTTGTACATACGGTTTTCTATCTTTTACGAATTTTTCCATGTTCTCTTTGGATTTCATTTGGTCACCATACTATTAATAATCGTTCGAAGCTTATCAAGGCCATAGCGGTATCGGCTCTGGACTGTATTGATCGAAATATCAAGTGCGCCGGCTATTTCCCGAAACCTCATCCCGTGATGAAGGTGCAGGACAATAACCTCTCGCTGCTCGTATGGAAGGTGATTGAGTAAATCTATTAGCCGGCCGGATTCCTCAGAGCCGATCGCATATTCGATCGGTCCTTCCGAGTTGGAACCATGCGCTTCCACAACATCGAGCCCTGTATCCCGGGTAGACCTTAAACGGTTCTTATCACGGGCGGCGTTGGCAACACAGGTTGACAGATAGCCCTTCAAGGTCCCGCTGAGACGGTATGTCCCCGTAGTCTGGGCAAACGATACAAATACGTCATGGACAACATCTTCAGCGACACTTCTGTCTCTTAGCAGTGTAACAGCCAATCCGAGCAGGTCATCTTTGAACTTTTCATAGATCCGTCGCAGAGCATCTTTGCTGCCGCGATTAAATTTCCATACAAGAATCTTGTCTTCGACCATCAAATCCACTTGTCCAATCAAGGAAACGGCCATTTCTTACTGTTATAACGGATGACGAGCATATTTTAGTCTAATTTTCCGACTATTTTGCAAGAAAAGCGCATAAAAAAAGCCGGGCCTTCAAGCCCGGACTTGACTAACTTACGAATACATCACTTTTTAATCTTGAATTCGTACTGACGATTTATATCCCTGGCCAAGTCTTTGCCTCGGCAACGAAGCACAAAACCATCCTTGGTTTTCTCGTATTGAAAAGCTTTACCGCTGAATAAATCCGGCGGCAGGTCGGCGGGCATAGAATCAGGCAGTTTGCCTGTTTTAGCCTTTATTATGTAAATCTCAATAGCTGCCTTAACGGCATTACTGTGGCTTCCCAACCTCGTTGATATGTTGTAAATTCTCGACCATGTTGGTGAAAATGCTGCAGTCAGGGTTGCATTTGGATTTTTACTGTATTCCTTTGAGGGTTTCTCATCCAACTGCTTGAGTTTTGAATACGCTTGTGAGTATGGCAAGTCGAAGGTAGTTATAATATCACCCATATAGTTATTCCAGTACTCTCTGTTTCCGTCAAAAAATTGTTTATCAGCCTCAAGAATTTTTTTAAGTACTTTTTCTTTGAAAGGACCATCGTCAAGACCGGAACGAACTGAATTGTCAATTTTCCCCGGAGACATAGAGATGATTCCCGCTTCGCGTTTCCAGCGAAGGACCGGCTCTATAGAGAACGGTCGTTTGTCAAGCTCGGCGAGCTTGTCTCTTAGCCAGGTTAAGGTTTCTAAGTCATGTGGCATCTCCGACAGGAATTGAGTGATAAGGTACTTATTGGTTGCGGAATTGATGGCGGTACCGACAAGATAGCATACGATTGGACGCTCATTGAGATGACGCGCCATCCTGTATATACTCATACTACGACCCAGTGCTTTTCTGTAATTGCCTCTGTCGGCCTGCATTCTTGCCTCGGCTGCGAGCAGGGCGAATATCTCTCTGGCCTTATGAAGAGGTGGCAGCAGGATTTCCGTGCCCTGAGAGTAATCAAATCCCCAATCGCAATGGTCTACACCGGTGGCATCGAGCACGATGTTTGTTATTCTGCGATTTTTCTTCAGGTATTGCTCAATTTTCTCGTTGGATTCAATATTACCTTTAAAGTAGTCCCACAAATCAATGTCGTTGTCCGGCTCATACAACGTGAATGCCCTGTAATAAAGCACTGCCGCATTGTCCGGGGGATATGCAAGGGCTGACGGTGCTGATACAAGTATTACCAAAACAGCAAATGTCACTTTTTTTATTTTTCTGCTTCTAATTGTTTTCATGGTCTTGTTCCTTCTGAACTTTTGTTATTACTATTAAATTCTTGAAATATCTGCTCAAATGATAAGCTTCCCGGCCGCAATCCAAGTGAGCTAAAAGCTTTCCTGCATTGGTCCTCAACAGCTTCTATTCCTCCTTGCCGAAATGCAAGTTCAAGCGATATGGCGGTCATCATTTCGACGGGGGATTTCGAAACTTCTGAATCTATTGTAGTGTCAACTTTCTCAGCCGGCCCAAAGTAGACAAGAAGACCAATGCCTACAATAATCACAGCCGCTGCCGCGGCGGCAATTTTTGTTATTCTCCTTTTCGTTATTGTTCTCAATATATTCGGTTGCGTTGATTTTAATTTGGTTAATTCCTCAATAGGTGTTTTAAGTCCCTGATAAACACACGCCGCCACGAACACCATACTCATTAAACCGGAATACATTATGAGAAAAGGTGACCAGCATCGGGCAAGCAGATAGTATATTCCTGTGCTTACTAATCCGGTTATGCTCCAAACCACTATGCCGAGTGAAATAACCGCAGGCCATTTGATGATGCGTTTGCCGTCTTTTACCCCAACGATAACAATACTGGTTCGTTTTCTCTTATCAATGTATCCAGGCATCAGCTTCTGCAGCCGTCTCAATCTTACTCTCGTTGATTTGAGACGAGCCAAAAGACGAAATGCCAGCGGAATAAGAACAATCCATACCACCATCAGTAACACAGCCCATGCGGCAATAAAAGGAATATGCAGGGCTTCGAGCAAACGCTCCGAGATACACAGCAGCAAAAGAGAGATTGTAAAAAGCCATAATGGAATCTGGACTATCCAGGTCAGGCGTTTGACTCGTTTTCTTTCGGCCTCGAGCATTGCTTTGAATTTGGCTCGTTCTGTAACTGAAGTTCCGACAGGACTAATACCATCCTGCTTCAGAAGTTCATTGCTCAAGTTTTCCTTATTATCCATTTTTACTCTCCAATTCTTTCCGAAGAGATTTTTTTGCAAAATATATTCTGGATTTGACTGTCCCGAGACTGCAGCCGACGATTTCGGCAATCGCTTGATACGACAATTTTTCGAGGAAACACAACGTAATGACTTCCCTGTGATACGGTTGGATATTATTCAGGGCTTTATGCAGCCGTTCGGCGTCGTCAGCGCTAAAGACATGCTCATCATTACCGACTTCGGGAAGATGCTCTTCTTTGGGCAGCCGAACAAATTTTTGTTTTTGCCTGAACTTTCCATAAACTTTACTCCTGGCGATACGGTACAGCCAGATGGGAAAAGACTGGGCATCTTTTAGCTTATGTATCCTTCTGAAAACAGTCAGCCAAATATCCTGCAGCGTATCATCGGTATTGGTACCTGTCGCATCCAATCGCCTGATATAATATTTCAGCCGTGGCTGATACCGCTCGAACAACTCTTCGAAGGCATCTGTGTCACCGTTCTGACAACGAAGTACGATGATTTCCAG
>Ga0209427_10004790_pt1 | contig 15576 bp, 16 predicted proteins | sample DeeMarSWOR136_30_FD_187465 | JGI IMG/M metagenome (GOLD analysis project Ga0209427, IMG submission 187465) | Marine sediment microbial communities from White Oak River estuary, North Carolina - WOR-1-36_30 (SPAdes) (version 2) | ecosystem: Environmental > Aquatic > Marine > Intertidal zone >...
TGGAATAGAAGTGAGAAAGTCTTTGATTATGTGGACAGGTCAATTAGGAACATAATCATTCAAGGGCGTCTTAAAAAGGAGATAAGAGAAGCGAAGCGAGCAGCGCATCGACGGAACTGATAGCGCTAGCTCAAAAGCAGTAAGTGGTATAACCCACAACCGTGCTTCTGTTCAACTATTCGACGCTGGTTGTCCCCCGTGCTAAAAGAGGTCAGGACTTGTGTCGCCGGGCTTTCCGGCACCAAGGCGGGTGGCAGGGTGCTGGATGTCTGCTCCAGCCATCCAGTAGTTAAACAATGTAAAACCGCCAGGCGCAAGCCCATTCTTCAGGATGCTCATCGGGAGGACAAGCTAAACATTCAGTTTTTATTCTGGCGTCTATGGTCTTTGCAAATGCCCCATACTCAATGAGTCCTGCTGATTTACAGGGATACTCTTCTAAGCCTTTGCTCTTTCTTGCATCTTGAACTCTACACGTTATCATCTTAAAAATCAGGTCTTTGCCTTTTTTCTCGGTAGTTTGCTTGTTTATGCGTGCATATAGCCGGAAATTCAAAGCTTTCTCCAGACCTTGCATACCGCCCTGCTTGGGAATGTTCAAAAAAGACTTTATAATGCTTGCTTCTAAAGGCGAAAATCTTGTCCAGCAGGTGTCATTACACCTTTTGCTTGCGTACATATCTTGATTTTTTTCGACGGTCTGAAACCATACGCCGTCATCAGCCAGCCAATTTATTGCCATGGCATCAATAAGACCTACAAGCTTTTCCCGTGGCATATTGAGAAGCGGAAGCGGTAATTCGCCTGTAACATCGAAGCCTACCGCCTTAGACAGGCGCTTAATTATAATGGGGAAAATATTAGCAGCGACTTCTTCCTCGGTTCGTATAGCCTCTTCCAGTCCTAATTGATGTTGGACCTCGTTAAACCAGAAACCATAGTGTAATATTGTCAGCCGAAACGCGTTGATTACAAATCGGGCCAAATCACCCTGGCTTAATTGTTCCAGGCTATCTATTTTGCTACTCATAGTGCTGCACCTCCGTTAACTTAGATATTATACGACTAGCGATCACACTGATAAACAGGAGTTGATATAATTCCTAACCGTTCTTCTATTCAACTATTCGACCGGCGTAATCTGGTAAGTTGCTCAAACATTGGGGGGGTATTGACAGGACACGCATCAGGTGTAATAATTCAATGGGGAGTAATCTCCAAAAAATATAAAGGAGGGTAGCTGAGTATGGCAAAAGGTAAGAGCAACATCTTGGGGATAATCGGCTTTTGGGCGTTTATCCTCGGCCTGGTGATTGCCGTGGTGTTTGGCATCATGGCAGCTCTGGGCATGGCAATGGGTGCAATGCCAGCAATCATCATTGTCCTTATTATCCTGGGTCTGGTGGTAGGGTTCCTGAATATCACCGCAAAGGAAATATTGCTTTTCCTGGTGGCAACCATAGCCTTGATAGTCGTTGGCGGCGTGTTCGCACCTCTTAAGGTACTTGCCATCGGCAATATGCTGGACAGCATACTGGCATTGGTAGCTACTTTGATGGCACCGGCTGCAGTTGTTGCGGCAATTAAGGCGCTGTGGGCTGTTGGAAAGCCTGGTTAATAATATAGTTATTAATCTTGTATAGTGCGCTAAGAATAGAGAGGAGATAGCAGGGCTGATGGCAGCTAAATTTGAGCTGTACAAGGATAAAAAGGGTGAATTTCGGTGGAGACTCATCGCGTCTAATGGGGAAACAATTGCCACAGGTGAAGGATATAAATCTAAGAGTGGTGCCAAAAACGGCATAGAGTCGGTCAAGAAGAACGCACCGAAGGCCAAAGTCGAAGATAAGGCATAAGGCTGGCTAATCCCCTTTACCAGTAATAGCGAAGCAAATACGGTCATAACTCAAGCTGGCTTGGGTTATGACCGTTTGTTATTTTTAGACTGAGGCAGTTGCAGGCAAAACCTGCTGCCTTAAGTCTCGTGTTTGCTATTTTAGAGCCTTTTGCAGCAGGTTCATGACAACATCCCCACCCTTGCTCTGTGCAAAAGACAGAATAATGGGAATAAATTTGCCAATCATCCCGCTATCCAGACCTAATTTGGAGAAGCCGCCGGCGAGACCGGCCAGATCGCCTAATTGACCAGCACCTCCACCGAGTCCGGAGGCTAATTTCCCGAGACCACCAAGCATACCGCCGCTTTCCGGGGCGGAGCTTATCAGGTCATCAATGCCCGGTAAGGCATTGGAAACTTTGCTGAAGTCCCCTGAGCCCAGCTTTTCCTTTGCCATTTTGAAAAGCAGGCCGGAGCCACCTTTAGCCGCATCCTCGCTGACGCCCAGGTTTTTGACCAGTTGCTCGATTAGTTCCATAGCCACCCTCCTTCAAAGTACTGCTCGACATGCGATGAGAGCTTTTGAAACAATTCTACTCCCTCAGTTTGAAATTTTCCACTGGCGCGTATTTTTATGTGTCTCCACCCATCATGGCAGTCAACCATGTGACAACGCCGAAGTGATATAATCCGTAATCGTGCTTCTGTTAAACTATTCGACGCTGGTCGACCCGATACTGAAAGAGGTCAGGATTTGTGCCGCTGAGCTTTCCGGCATAAAAGCGGGCGACAGGGTGCTGGATGTCTGCTGCGGGACGGGCGACCAGGTGTTCCACTACGAGCAGAAGGGTGCCATCGCCACCGGCGTGGACCAGGAACCCAGCATGATTGAAGTGGCGGAAAGGAACAGGAAAAGAAAGGGATTAAAACACAGCAACTTCCGCGTAGCCAGCGCTACCGAACTGCCGTTCCCGGACGGTTGCTTCGACTGCGCTTCCATATCTCTGGGGCTGCACGAGATGGAAAGAGACGAGCGAAACGGAGCCGTCTCCGAGATGAAAAGGGTGGTGAAAAAAAGAGGCGTCTTGATGTTCATCGACTTCCAGGTCCCTTTGCCCAAAAACATCTTCGCTTATGGTATCAGGGTGGTGGAATTCCTCGCCGGAAGAGATAATTACACATGTTTCAGAGACTACCTGGCTCAGGGCGGATTAAAACAGATATTGAAGGAGAACCGGCTTACACCGCAGAAGGAAGCCCTTCTTATGCGCGGGAACCTGCAGGTGATAAAATCAACCAACCCCTGACCCCTCCCACCAGGAGCCGAGCCAGTTAACGCGAAAAGGCACTGGCCATGAAGCACGCGGTTAAGTTTTTATACCTACGTCTTGAAGAATGCAGGCCACGCCACACCATCCAGTATGAGGGTATGAATACAGAAGATTATGCTGCCGGCAACTGCCAGCCAGTAGGCAACTCCGCCGGGACGTGGGGACAGTGCCAGTAAGGCTATGACCAGGCACAACGCAGCCAGCCCTACCACGAAAAGCACGGTGCGTATGCCAATCCAGAGTCCGATTTGTGGCTGCCCGACCATGGCATAACTGAGCGGCATCCATAATACCGACGCTATCAGAATGAGGCAGTAAATAGTGGGGAAAACAACAAATTTCATGACCTGAAAGACCCGGACGGTTTCCGGGTTCAGGCGAAAGAGTATAAAGTACGTGAAGGCAAAATAGCTGAGTGCAGCCAGGAGCATTGATACAAAATAGAAGTTTCTTAGACCGCCGGATATACCTCCCCAGAGTACTTCGCTGTTTCCCTGATTTAACAGTATGCTCAGAACATAGCTCAGTATGACTGCGATTCCACCAACGATATTTATCCAGAATAATACTTGCTGCTGAGGGTGCATGCTTAATAGTGAAGCCATTGTTACCTCCTCTTAATAATGTGTTTATCTTACCAGATTGTCAAGTTCTGGTAGTGGGTCTATTTGGACATAATGTTAAGGACTTATTGTAGGTATGTGTAGGTTTCCCTTCGACAAGAGTTATGCTTTTATTTAACGAGACTTATTATTTGTCTGGTTTCTCTTCATCGATATTTGTCATCTGTCGGCTTTGTTGCCAAAAAACCATACTAATAATAACTAAAGCAATGCCAATCGGTAGAAAAATTGGTGTTTTACCAGTAACTATACTTACCATGCCTACTACGATTAAGATGAGACCACTAATTGTAAAGAGTGTAGCAGCGGTTTTGTACGATTTTAAATTCTTGGATGGGCTACTCACAATAGCCGATTATAGCATCTTGAATTACAAAGTCAATAAGTATGTTGGACAATCGAGGAAATTATCGCATTAACAGAGATCAAAAATTTTTAGGTTTCAAATTGACACACTACCCCAGTTCTTACATCAGCAACCTAGCTTAGGAAGTGGTACAATAACCCGGGGAAGGTCAAAGACCGATAATATTGACAGGAGGTGGCGTTACTATGGCAGAAGCTATTGTTGTGTATGAGTCGAAGTACGGAAATACCAAGCTTGTAGCCGAGGCAATCGTCGAAGGGATGAATCAGGTCCCGGGGACAAAAGCCGTAGCTGTCGAACTTAATGACGCTGACCTTACCAGTATGGGTGATTTCGATACAATCTTGATTGGCTCTCCAAATCATATGGGCAGAGCAACAAGAAGCATAACCAAATTTATCGATAGGCTGGGAAAGCTCAATCTGGAGAGGAAACGAGGCGCAGTCTTCGACACATATCTGGGCGGTGACTTTGAAAAAGCGGTTAAGAAGATGGAAAAGCAATTAAGCGAAAAAGCCACCGGAATTAGGCTCGTTGCTCCGGGGCTGTCTATAAGAGTCGGTGGCATGAAGGGTCCAATTGCCGACGGAGAGCTTCCAAAATGCAAGGAGTTCGGAGCTAAAATTGCCACACTTACGAAGGAAAAGGAAGCTTGAGCAAGAGTAAGTTCACATTCCCGGTCGGATACCACGATTTCCATGAAGACCAGGTGTTCAATTTCCAGCTAAACCGCTGGTACTCATTCGGCTACGCCAGGTTTGAAGATATGCGGAAAGTCGGTCGGAAAATAGAAAACTTTGCAGACTGGAAGAGGGAGCTGACGAAACTGGCGGAGAAGTCCGTATCCGAAAAGAGGCTGATGAACGCGGCGTTTTATTACCGGGCGGCTGAGTTCTATACGTTCGAAGGAGACCCCGATAAGGAACCGCTGTATGATAAGTTCAGTGACCTTTTTTACAGGGCGTTCAAGAAGGATGAAATCAAAAGGTTTAAAGTCCCGTATAAGAAGACATTCCTGCCGGCGATGAAGGTGACTCCTGCGAGTGGCAGGGCGAAAGGTACCATCGTCATGTTCGGCGGCTTCGATTCGTATATTGAGGAGTTCTACTCCTGGATGAGATGTTTTGCAGACCGTGGCTACAGGGTGATTGCCTTTGAAGGTCCGGGGCAGGGCGCTGCGCGCAAGAAATACGGGCTGGCGCTGGATTATAGATGGGAGAAGCCGACAAAAACCGTGCTGGACTATTTTAAGCTGGATAACGTTACTCTGCTCGGCATATCGATGGGCGGGTGGTTCTGTTTCAGAGCCGCAGCCTTCGAACCACGTATAAAAAGGGTCATGGCTTCGGGCATTGCTTTCGACTATATGCAAATACCGGCCGTGCCACTCCAGTGGTTAATGAAACTTTGCTTAAAATCTGAGGGTCTGATGAATTATTTATCGGAGATGAAAATTAGAAAAGACCCTGCACATACCTGGTCGGTGCACAATGCCATGTACATCACCAAAACGAAGACACCGATGGGTGCCATGAAAACATTACTGCAGCTTAACGAGAAGAACCTTCATTCGGAACTTGTGAAGCAGGACGTGCTGATACTCACCGGTGCCGAAGACCATTTTATTCCCTTGAAAATGCATGACATGCAGGTAAAGGCGCTGGTGAACGCCAAATCCGTAACCGGACGCATTTTCACAGAGAAGGACCAGGCACAGAACCATTGCCAGATAGGAAATGTAGGGCTGGCACTCGATGTGATGCTGAAATGGCTCGCCGAGAAATCATAGTTTATCTGATTTTAAATATACAGGCAGTCCGTCGAATCGCCTGAGAAAGGCGGGAGAGGACTGCAAAAGGAGATTGAAATGGCTGACGTTTACGAGAGACTTCGCGAGAGGCTGGACATGTTTCCCCAGGGTTTCCCTAAAACCGAAAGCGGCGTGGAGCTGGAGATATTAAAAAAGCTGTTTACTCCTGAGGAGGCCGAGATAGTGCTGCACCTGCGCCCACTTCCGGAGAAAGTATCGGCTATAGCAGCCAGGGCAGGTAGGGATGAAGCTGAACTGGGAGAGACCCTGTATGGCATGTCAAAAAGGGGGTTGATACAGCGTGGTAAAGGGCCTGACGAAAATATGTACTACTTTCTGGCGCCGTGGATAATCGGTATCTTTGAGTACCAGCTGAATAATCTGACCAGGGAAAACGTCGAGCTGTTTGAGAGATACTACGAGGAGGGAATGGTACCTTCGTGGAAAAACAGAAATACGGGTATATTCCGCGTTATCCCGGTTCAAAAAGAAATAGAGGGGAAAACCGAGATTCAGCCATACGAAAAGGTGACGGAGATTATCGAATCGCATACCAGGTTCGCTGTGGCCGACTGTATCTGCCGGAAAATTCAAAAAATGCAGGGACACGGGTGTGACAAGCTTATGGAAGCCTGCATGAGCTTCGGACCGGCGGCGGATTTCTATATCGAGAATGGACTCGGCAGGGAGATTACAAAAGAGGAGGCGAAGCAGATACTCGATAAAGCAGAAGAGGACGGTTTGATTCACTGCTCCACAAACAAGGCGGGTAAAAAGACATTTATCTGCAACTGCTGCGGCGACTGCTGCGGGGTGTTACGCCTTATCACCAAATACGATAATCCGGGAATATTAACAACATCTAACTACTACGCCGAAAAAGACGAGGATACCTGTAACTCCTGCTTTACCTGCGTCGACCGGTGTAATGTGCATGCCATAAAAATCGACGATGAACACACCGTCATAAGTAGGGAAAAATGCATCGGCTGCGGGCTTTGTGTATCCACGTGTCCTACAGGGTCGATTACCATGGTTAAGAAAGCGCCTGATGAAGCTCCGGCTATTTTCTCACGCGAAATGGAGATGCTGCAGGCTATGGGAAAGGAAACGGGTAAGGAATTCCCCTTCGAATAAGATTGGAGAGTTGACCCGAAAACAAGGGCGGGTTAACGGTTATTTCTTCTTGTACTTGCGATACAGTTCGATAAAGGTGATATTCAAGGCAATCGCCAAGATAAGAGGTATAACAAGCACCCATAGGTTTTTATATATATCGATGCCAAAATACTGGCAGGCATAAACGACGGCGAAGGCTATTACTGTTCCCAGTACTAAGCAGCCTACGGCTAAAAGAATCAGGTCTGTGATGAAACTATCTCGCCCGCTCATTTCAAGCTACGACTCCATAGTCAGCACTATAGCTCTACGATAAGCGACGGCGTGGCGAAAGTCAAGCATGTAGCCCCGAGGCGATCTCATTCCATATCCTGTCATTCTGAGCCCTTCGTCGATAAATCTCCTCAGCATAAACGCAGCGAAGAATCTCGTTTTATAACCATCGCCGGGATTGCCATGCCTTCGGCTCGCAATGACAGAAAAGAGGAGGGGTCGGCAATGAGAGGCAGGAGTTGATAAGCAAACAGGCTCCGATTTTGTCGGAGCCTGTTCATTGTTAAGAGCTAGAGAAATTATAGAATTTACTTTTTTCTTGCTGGCTAACCCAACAATCAGAAGTTACGTCGGTAATTGCGTACAAGTATTATTCCAGTAGCCAAGACCATCAGAGACAGGACAGTTATGATTATGATGGCAATCGGCGTGCCGGTTGGAGCCGATCCAGAGGTCTTATCGCCGGTGCCGAGTATGGTGAAATTAGCCCGCTGTCCGCTGACGATTACATTGTATTTACCAGGCTCATGTTTGATGACAGTGAACTCCACCGGATATGCGCTGCTCGGGCCAATGCTGATGGATTTGGTCTGCTCCACCTTGTTATTAATTGCTAATGTTACGTCGTAGGTACAGGTCTCTATACAATCGTTGGTTACGCTCGCCAATATAGTCAACGGCTCACCAACATCTGCTTGCTGCGGAGTGATTCTCAGGAATTGCACATGCAAGGCTTGCGGTTGGCAACACACGCCGCTAGGTGGTGATGACCAACTTGCTCTGGGCCTTTGTGCAGGTGGAAAGATATCCGGAGGGGTAGGGGTTGGGGGTTGTGCCTCTGCGGTATTTATGAAGGTGCAGGTGACGTTATCACCTGGTCCAAGGTCTATAGTGACGCCGCCATCGGCGTATGTACAGTTGGTGCAATTATCGCAGCTGACCGAGGCGGTGTAGCCATCCTTCGGAGTTTCGGCGATGGTGTAGGTGCCTGGGGTAAGGTTGTCAGACGTATGGTAACCGCCGCCGGGCGCAATGTTGAAATTAAGGTCACCGGTGAATGCCCAGTCGGAGCCCGGGGCTTCTCCCATGAGCTCCTTGATGATGTTGATGGTGCCCGGCTGTGCAGTATTGGTGAAGGTGCAGGTGGCGTTATCACCCGGGCCGACGTCCACAACAACTCCGTTATCGAAAGAACCCATCCATGGATACCAATCTTGGCAGTCGGTACAGTTCACCGATAGGGCATAGCCGTCCTTGGTGACCTCGCGGTACAGGTACGTTGTTTGTGGGCTGAGGTCTTCGTGTGTATAAGTGCCTCCTGAAGGCGAGAGCTCGAAGGACACGGACCCGCTGAAAGTCCAATTATCTGGTGGTGCCTCTCCCACGACCTCCTTGATGATGTTAACTGTGGCTGTTTGGCTATTGACGAAGGTACAGGTGACGTTGTCACCTGACCCAAGGTCTATAGTGACGCCGTCCTCGGTGCATGTGCAGTTATTGCAATTATCGCAGCTGACCGATGTGGTGTAGCCATCCTTCAAGGTTTCGGTGATGTAGTACGTGCCTGGGGTAAAGTTGTCAGACGTATAGTAACCGCCGCCGGGCGCAATGTTGAAATTAAGGTCGCCGGTGAATTCCCAGTCGGAGCCCGGGACTTCTCCCAGGACCTCCTTGATGATGTTGATGATGCCTGTTTGGGTATTGGTGAAGGTGCAGGTGGCGTTATCACCCGGGCCGACTTCCACAACAACACCGTTATCGAAAGAACCCATGTAGGGATACCAATCTTGGCAGTCGGTACAGTTCACCGATAGGGCATAGCCGTCCTTGGTGACCTCGCGGTACAGGTACTTTTGTGGGATAACGTCTTCGTGTATATAAGTACCTCCTGAAGGCAAGAACTCGAACTCACCCGTGCCACCGAAGAAAGTCCAGTTATCTGTTGGTGCCTCTCCCACGACCTCCTTTATGATGTTGACGGTGGCCCCCGGCAGCACGGTATTGGTGAAGGTGCAGGTGACGTTATCACATAAGCCGAGGTCTATAGTTACGCCGCCATCGGTATATGTGCAGTTGTCACAATTGCTGCAACTGACTGAGGTGGCGTAGCCAAGCCTCGGAGTTTCGGTGATGGTGTACGTGCCCGGGGTGAGGTTGTCAGACGTATGGTAACCGCCGCCGGGCGCAATGTTGAAGTTGTTAAGGTCGCCGGTGAATGCCCAGTCGAGGCCCGGGGCTTCTCCCACGACCTCCTTGATGATGTTGATGGTGCCCGTTCCGCTACTATACGTAAGGCAGAAGTCATCGAAGTAACCTACTGTATAAGTCGCATCCACTTCTGTGCCATAAGTATAAGTCCTAACCCTAACCCTTGTGATTGCATCAGTATCAACCGCTGGAAGATTCGTGTTTAAAACATCCAGAATATTGATATTGATCGCAGTGTAGCCTGGAGGTATAGGAACACCGGTGCCCAGCTTTGCATAATATTCTGTCGAAGTCGAGGAAAGATTGTGGCTGGGACTAAAGTAGTACCACAATGATCCGAGATAAGTAGTTTCATCGTACAGATAAACTATAACTGCAACAATCCCGATCGGATTACCGCTGGAGGTAGCCCAACTTACTGGTCTAAACAGACAACTGAAAGTCAGATTCGCGGAACAAACAGGAATATAATCAGTGGACACATAGTGGTATCCTCCATAGACGCCCAGGTCGAGGTATCCATTTACGGCAGTAGCTGGATAATTAGGGTAGCTTGTTGGCCAAGGTGCTCCCCCAAAGCCATCCCAGGTCTCATTCCATCCGGTGAGATTATCGGAGAAATCTCCATTGGTTAGAAGGTTTCCGGGACAGAAACCGTTGGCGGATACGTTGGCTGCGGTGAATATACCGGTCATACCGGAAAAGAGCAATGCCAGCAATGCTAGCAATGCCGGTATGAACAGTCGCCGTTTCATGGTTTTATGTCCACCATTATAACACGTATTTTAAGATGTTCAAGTAGTTTATCCTGATGTTTTGCCTCTTTAAGAAGAGGTCTCACATACTGGGTTTGGGCTTATGCTTCCTGTTACTGGTTTCTGTTTAAATAAGTTATTTATATTTGGGAAAAGCAAACAGGCTCCGATAAAAGTCGGAGCCTGTTAATGTAATCTAAGCGGCTTTTAGCTGGTGAGAATCTTCAGCGCCTCTTTTCTGTAAGCCTCCATGAGATAGGGTATGCCGCTGACCTTGGCGCACTCTTCAGTCAGGGACATAAGCTCGCTGCGGGTGATTGCGGGCACACTGAAGCATCTGGCACCAGCCATCAACTGCTGTAAGCCTACCTTGATTTTATCAGCGTAGCTGTAGATACCGACGGCGCCCAGAGGGATGTTCTTCATTTCATTGGCGCCGACTATGTCCTTTACCTGCTCGTAACAGACGAAGATTTCCTCTGGGGTGGAGCCGAACTGGCCGACGGTTTTCGGCAGATTGCCGTCCTTGAGCCACTCGGCGATATTTTTGCCCACCATTCCCGGTATCATCAAAGCCCTGCCCATGCACACTGCCTTGGTAAAAGGTGCGCCTAAGGCAATTGCTTTGAATACGCCGTCTTCGCTGCTGAAGCCGCCAGCGAAGGCCATGTCAGGCGGTCGCTGGTTTTTATCAGCCAGCATCTTGGCGAACTCGTAGGCTGCCGCATGGAGATATAGATTTGGAATACCCCATTCCTCCATCATCCGCCACGGGCTCATGCCGGTTCCACCGGAGGCACTGTCTATAGTGAGCAGGTCGATTTTTGCTTTCGAGCCCCACTTGATAGCCATCGCCAGCTCACGCAGGCTGTAGGCACCGGTCTTCAAGGTAATGCGTTTGAATCCCAGATCTCTCAGGCGCTTAACCTCGGCGTGGAAGCCTTCCTCATCGATAAAACCGAGGCGGCTGTGCCTTTCAAATTCCTTAAGAGCACCTTCCTTGAAGGCAGCCTGATTGACGGGGTCTGAGGGGTCGGGTGTGACGATATATCCTCGTTTCTGTAGCTCCAAAGCTCGCTCTATGGTGTTGACCTTGATCTCTCCGCCGATGCATTTGGCGCCCTGCCCCCATTTCAGCTCGATGGTCTCTATGCCGTGCTTTTTAATGATATATTCAGCAACACCCAATCTGGTGTCCTCAACGTTCATCTGGACTAAAATTTCGCCATATCCCTGGTGATAACGCTTGTATACCTCGATTCGGCGGTCCATATCGGGTGCTGAAGTAACTTTACCCTCGGCATCGTGTTCCAGACGCGGGTCAATGCCACACACATTTTCTCCACAGACCAGGGTAACACCGCTGATAGCAGCACCAACGGCAAAATGTTCCCAGTTCTTTCGCGCTATCTCGGTAGAGCCCAGAGCGCCGGTGAAAATAGGAACCTTCATCTTCACCTTGATATCCCAGCCGTACTCGGTTTCTGTATTCACAGCCGGGAAAAGGGCAGTATCAGGGTCGCCGACAACACCTTCAGGTAGCCCTGCGGCTCCTAGAGCATAGCCTTGAATGTTGAGATGTGAGTAATCAACGGGATAGTCCTTATCGCCGCCGGCGGTTATTTCACCGAAGGGACCTGGATAGATTAACTCCCGGCCGCGGAATGTGGCTTTGAAGACTTCACAGTTCCCCGTGCAGCCGTCAAGGCAGCGGGAGCAGAGACCACTGCTGGGAACTACACTTCTGGAGCGATTGGCGGTTTTGGTGGCTTCGTTTGCGTTTGGCCGTTGTAAATTCATTTTTCACACCCCTTTTAGTTTATTTTTACCGGTATACCCTTTTCTTTAAGGTATTTTTTAGCTTCGGGTATGGATATTTCCCCGAAGTGGAAGATGGATGCGGCCAGCACTGCTGAAGCTTTGGCGATGGCTACGGCTTCGTAAAGGTGCTCCAATTTGCCAGCGCCGCCTGAAGCTGTAACCGGTATATTTACGGCTTCAGCGACGGCCTTGGTCATCTCCAGATCATAGCCTTCCTTGGTACCATCGGCATCCTTGCTGGTGAGCAGGATCTCCCCGCCACCCAGTTCCTCCACCTTCTTTGCCCACTGGACGATATCCAGCCCTGTCGATTCTATTCCGCTCTTAATCACTACCTCTAATCTGGGTCGGCCGCTGTTCGGTGAATTTTTGATGCCGTCGATGGCGACGACAAGCCTTTGCTTGCCGAACTTCTCTGAGGCTTCCTTTACTAGGTCGGGATTTCTGACTGCAGCGGTATTGATGGAGACTTTGCTTACGCCGAGGTCAAATAAATCTTTCATGTCTTTGGTGTTCCTGATTCCGCCGCCTACAGCAAAGGGGATGGTGACTTTCTCTGCCACTCTCTTGACCCATTCCAGTCTAGTTCCCCTACCTTCGGCACTGGCCATAATATCGAGGAATACCAGTTCATCCGCGCCTTCCCTGCAGTAGGCTTCTGCAGCTTTTACTGGGTCGCGGGCATCCCTGAGGTTGACGAACTTTATTCCTTTGACTACCCTGCCATCTTTGACATCCAGACATGGTATGATTTTTACCTCTTTCAACTTGTGACCTCCTGAAACTTCTTTAACCGCTGATATTCAAAGACGGTGCTCATGGCATAGTTTTCCGCTTCTATGCCGGCTTCTTCAGCGGCGGCTATCGGGTTTAAGCCTCCGACGAGTATCATTCCAACTCTGTTGAGTTCCATAGGTATCTCACATACCGGCTCGCTGGTGTTGCCCATAACCATAAGGCCCCCTAAGCCTGCCTCTTTCAATTTAGCCAAAACGTTTTCAGCTATAGGACGACACAAGGCTGGTATTTCGCGGAAATTAGCCAGTATTTTGCCATTGCCTGTTCTGGCTGCGTCTCTTACCGAGGTCATCCTGGCTCTGATGAAAACCTCTGAGGGGTCTAGCGAGGAACCGGCATAATGAATGAGCTCCACGAAGCGAAGCGGTTCGTGGTCTCGAATCTGTAGTATGCCGCCGAATCGGGAGTCCATGGGAACGCCGGCTTTAAATAGCGTACCGTTTATCACGATGCTGCAAACGGTTGCCAATCCTATCTTGCCTGCAGGTACGATTAAGTCGCCTAACTGTTCTCCCTCATGAGCAACAGCAACCAAATCGCTTACGCAAATCCCGGCGGCGAAAGCAGGCTTCATTTCTTGGAGTGCTTTTTTAAATTTTCTCTTTGGGAAAAAGGAGATGTTAACTGGAACCAAGCCGGTGCCTTTCTCTAAATCGAAGTCGGTGCGAAGTGCGAGCAATTCGATTCTGGCTATGGCAAACCCCACCTTGTCTCTAACCAGTGCATTACCCAGCTCTTCAATCCCCGGTTCGGTGATTAATCTGCCATCCCGGCTGACAAGCCTGGTTAGCCCCCGCTCATCCAAAAGTTTCAGGTGGTATCTAACTGCTCTTTCACCCAGGTAAACGCCGTGGTCCTTCAAAAGTCGAGCTATGACCCTGGCACCCAACGGCTGTGGGGAATCGTTCAATATCTTGAGTATGAGGCGTTCTTTTCGTTCAACCTCTTGTGTTTCAACACCTATCACAATAAGCTCTTAAAGTTGATATTTCAGGCAGTAGGCAACCGTTTGCCGAGCATATGAGTGAAAATTATATAGCTGATTGGCAACCTTGTCAATTCATTGCTAGTCTTGACTGTGCTCGCATCAAAAAGTAATATTAGTTGAAATCCTGCCATTCATTAATCCGTTACGGAGGTGATATGTTAGCTCTGGAGGGAATCAAGGTTTTAGATCTCACTCATCTGCCACCTGGTGCTCTGTGCACGATGTTTTTGAGTGACTTGGGAGCTGATGTGATTAAAGTTGAGGCATTGCCTGGTGTTGGTGGACGTGGTGCTGTAATAGGACTATCGCCGATGGGAGAGGAGGGGAGAAAGGAAGCTGCTTTTGATGCATTAAACCGCAACAAGAGGAGTATCGGGCTAAATCTCAAGTCTGACAAAGGCCGTGACATATTCTACCAGTTGGCGCAGGCAGCCGATGTTGTTGTAGAAGGTTTCAGGCCAGGTGCGGTCAATCGTTTGGGAGTGGACTATGAGAAGATAAAGTCGATTAATCCCGGGATTATCTATTGCTCACTCAGCGGCTATGGGCAGGACGGTCCGTACAGTAATCGCTCCGGGCACGACATAAACTATATATCAATTGCCGGTACTCTTAACCTCATTGGTTCTCCAGAACGTCCGCCGGTCGTTCCCCTAAACTTACTGGCTGACTTTGCTGGCGCCTCTTTGCATGGCGCTATAGGTATATTGGCTGCTCTGGTGGCTAGAGGCAAAACGGGTAGAGGACAACACGTGGATATAGCCTACACTGATGGAGCGATGTCCGTTTCGGCTTGGTTTATCAGCAATTACTTTTCCAGAGGTATTATGTTCAATAGAGGTGAAACCTGGCTTCATGGTGCTTATCCCTATTATGGCGTGTATGAAGCCAAGGATGGTAAATATATCAGCATCGGCTGTCTCGAGCCCTGGTTTTGGGAGAATCTATGTCGTGCTTTGGGCAAGGAAGAGTATATTTCTTACTGTATTTCGCCGGAGCATTTTCTTCACAAACCCGAAGGCGAGAAATGGGAGGAAATCTCTTCCTTCCTCAAGCAGGTCTTTTTGACCAGGACCAGGGATGAGTGGTTTGATTTTCTTGTTGATAAGGATGTGCCAGTGGGCAAAGTCTATACCTTTGATGAAGTGTTCAATGACCCACAGGTGCTTCACCGCCAAATGGTTTTAGAAATAGAACATCCGACTTTGGGAAAAGTGAAACACCCTGGCATTGCCATCAAGCTGTCCGAGACGCCGGGCAAGGTGAGGAGCATGGCACCTATATTCGGCGAACATACTGAGGAGATATTGCGTGAATTGAGCTATAGTAAGTCGCAAATTGAGGAGTTGCGCCAATCTGACATAATAGGCTAAAATTATAGCTAGAGGGGGTAAGAATATGCCAGCCAAGGCTTTTGTGCTAATCGAGACTGAAGTAGGCAGGACAAAGGATGTGGTGGCGGCTCTCCAGGCTCAAAAGGTTAAGGAGCTAAAATCAGTTGACCTGGTAACTGGCCCTTACGATGTTATCGCTGTTGTCGAACATGATGACTTTAATGCCGTTGGCAGCCTGGTCACCGAGAAGATCCATCCCATACCGGGTATAAAGAGGACGGTTACCTGCTTGTCAATCCGCGTATCGTAGTA
>Ga0209427_10004791_pt1 | contig 15575 bp, 15 predicted proteins | sample DeeMarSWOR136_30_FD_187465 | JGI IMG/M metagenome (GOLD analysis project Ga0209427, IMG submission 187465) | Marine sediment microbial communities from White Oak River estuary, North Carolina - WOR-1-36_30 (SPAdes) (version 2) | ecosystem: Environmental > Aquatic > Marine > Intertidal zone >...
CTTGCACTGCTAGTAGTAGCCTTAATACAGATACCTGCAATCGACGCTGACGAAGAATACCACCATGTCTTGACGCTTGAGTCACCGAACCCTGAGAACTATGCGTGGTATGGCTACCAAGTGAAGATAAGTGGTAACATAGTAGTGCTGTGTGAACCTTATGGGGACACTGATGAGTTCATCGACGCAGGAATAGTATATGTATACGATACCGACGGGACACTGCTCTCAACTCTACAGTCTCCGACACCGGGAAACAGCGACCAATTTGGATCTAGGTTCGAACTATTCGAGGATACCATAATAGTCGGAGAGGTTTCCGACATCGAGGACTTGCAATGGGCTGGCAGGGTTCACGTCTTCACCGCCGACGGGACGCTCCAGTATACCCTCCAATCAGAAGAGCCAAGATACGCTGGATACTTTGGAGGCAACTCTATAGCATTTGACGGGGAGACAATGGTGATATCGGAGACAAACGCGGAGACCGAGCCAGGGATGGCTGGGAAGATCCATCTTTATGACTCCGAGGGAGTCTACCTGAAGTCCCTGCTCTCTCCTTCGCCGAAGGTGAGAGGAAGATTCGGAGACGCCATAGAGGTTGGGGGAGGATTGATCCTGGTAGGCGAGTACGGTGAGGTTGCGACAGATAAGCCACTCGGCCCCGGAAGCGTGTACGTGTATGATTACAACGGGACTCTCCTGTTGACTCTGCAGGCACCCGAGCCAGAGAACCAAGCGTGTTTCGGATGCTCCATCTCCATAAACGGTGACAGGATAGTTATCGGCGAAAGTTTTGCTACCGTGGATGAGGTCTGGAGGGCGGGGAGAGCGCACATATTCAACACCGATGGCGAGCATCTGCAGACCCTGGAGTCGCCTAACCCGAAGCTGAACGGTCTTTTCGGTGACAGCGTTTCCATTGACGGGGACAAGCTGGTGGTGGGGGAGTGGGGCGCCAACGTTAACCCGTTCCGGTATGAGGGAAGGGCCTATGTGTTCGACGTTGACGGGAACCTTCTACAGAACCTTACAGCGCCTCAGCCTTGTCCACGAGCCGCGTTCGGTCTGGATGTCGACATAGACGGCGATACCATCGTGATAGGTGAGTCGTGGGCTGCCATCGAGGATTTCGGTCAGGCAGGCAGGGCCCACGTATTCCGTTTTGGATCTCCTGTTGAGGCTCAGGAACCAGTTAAAGAGACGACCCCAGCTGCTGAAGAGGAGCCTGAACCAGAAGATACTGGAGGCGGGATCCCGGGGTTCCCAGCCGTAGCACTCGTCATCGGATTGATATGCACTACAGTTTTCATAACGAAACAAAAACGATAGTCTCCCTTTTTCTTGAAACAACTCAGACGCTTATTCAAGAGATTGATCTGCTCTTGGAAGCATCGATGTGTTACATAGCTTGTCGATGCTTCGGAGACTTATTATCGCGTTCAGGGTGCGTGATATCCATGGCACATAGGAAGCAGGGCTACAGGTTCGAGAACGACTGGGCCCGGGAGCAACTGGAAACGCGCACTTTCCAGAGGTATAAAGCTGCGGCAACCGTCCCCGTGAACGTGGAGATAGAAGCCGAACAACATGTGCTCAACCTGGGGAACGTCAAGCGTATCCTCAGCAAAGCTAGAACGATATCGATAATGGACTGTGGCTGTAGAGCGAAGTTCGGGCACTGTGACGCACCCGTCGAAACCTGCATAGACATGAACGAGGTGGCGGAGCGCAACATCGCTAACGGCGTCGCCAGGGAGATCACCATGGACGAGGCCCTAGACGTCCTAGAGAAGACCCACGAGGCCGGCCTAGTCCACATGGCTCTCGGCCACGGAGATTTCTACGAGCCCGGCGTCATCAACAGCGTCTGCAGCTGCTGCTCCTGCTGCTGCAGCATACTGTCAGGGATCCTGAGGTTCGGCCTGGCGCCGCACCTGCTCAAGTCTCACGCCGTCTCGGTCACCGATTCATCTGCCTGTACGGGCTGCGGCGTCTGTGCCGAACGATGCCAGTTCGGTGCAAGGGAGATGGTAAACGGTTCCCTTGAATTCAACTCTAACCTGTGTTTCGGCTGCGGCCTCTGCGTCAGCACCTGCCCCGCCGACGCGATAACATTGGTTGATAAGTAAACTGCGCCGTCATCTTTCTTATCCCAACTCTTATCCTCGTCTTTCCTTATCTTTCAGACGAGGTTGCGTAGTTGAAAGAATGGGAGTGCGTTGAAGTCAAGCACCACAGGGACGTCGGTAAGACCATCGTAGAGCACCAGGTGAAAGGCTGGCGCCTTCACACCTACCAGGGGGCTGGGATGGGTGCCGGGCCGATGTCCAACATCGTCAGACACTACTTGCTCTTTGAAAGAGGGGCTGACTAAGTCTTGAATGATTGATGGTTTTCACCATCCACCCTTTCTTTATCCCAACTCTTTTCTTCGCATGAACCAGCGCGAGTGGTTTCACGAAAACGAAGGGGGTAAAATCATGGATCTTGTCTTCATCGTGGACGCACATTATTATAGAACAAGTGTATAACGCAGCTAAGATCGAAATGGTTTCAACAGAAGGCTCCACCCTCGTCCTGATAACCACGCCTCTCGGAGATATAACGGTCGAGATATTTCGAGACAGAGCCCCGATAACCTCGGACAACTTCCTCAGATACGTGGACGACGGCCTCCTCGACGGGACCTCCTTCTTCAGAACCGTCACCACGAAGAACCAGCCCCACTCGGACGTGAAGATAGAGGTGATTCAGGGAGGCACGGAGCCCAAGGACGCCGCCTACCCCTCAAAGTATCCCCCGATCGAGCACGAGACCACCGAGACGACGGAGTTGAGCCACACAGACGGCGCCGTCTCTATGGCGAGGTGGGCCCCGGGGACAGCAACCTCCAGCTTCTTCATCTGCATAGGTGACCAGCCCGAGCTGGACTACGGGGGCAGGAGGAACCCAGATGGGCAGGGGTTCGCGGCTTTCGGACGCGTCAGAGTGGGAATGGACGTGGTCAGGGAGATCCATAGGCACCCCCAGGAAGGGCAAAGGCTTGAGCCCCCCATAGAGATATTTAGCTGTAGACGCATCAACTGACGTTCTTTTATAATTTATGCGCTTGTATTCTCTTTAAGCGCTCGTGCAAATAATCAGGCTACAGATAACATTGTGGGGATGTATATTACCCATGAAATTTATGCTTCAGGCAGTTTATTGGAAACCTCTTCCTCTTTCCCCGGCTGCCCAGAGCCTCCTTCATGCAAAGGCAGCGTACCCTCGGTGAAGTTGTAGATTAATTCGCCGACCACGGAGCCCCCGGCGACCTTGTACACCTCTACGAAGGAGTCTCTAAGTATATGGAACGGCCCATCGCCAACCTCGTCTGAAAGGAGAGTCGTCACCTCCTCTTCCATCAGGAAATCCGTTACGGCCTTCCCCCGCCCCTTCTCGACGCCCAGCGCGGGGTTGCGCCGGGTGTACCATCTCTCCGCTCCTTCCTCTCCGACCTCGACGAATATGAAGAAGGGCGCGATACCGAAGTGAAGCGACACTGTAGCCCCCAAGCCCCCATCTATATCCGTCGGGATTGCTACCTTGTGTCGGCTGCGTTCACCAGGCTCAACGTGCACAACCAACGACTCGATGGACGGCACACCCCCCTTAACCCGGCGCTCCACCTCGTGGCTCAGCCGGTGAGCCTGCTCAACCGGCAGCCTCTGATCCACCTTGATAGTGATCTCGCCGAAACAAAAGGGGCCCGACCTCCTCAGCCTTACCTCCGTGGCCTCCGCCACGCTCCTCACCTCCTCCGCTAGGCGCTTCACCTCCAGCAGCTTATCCGGGTCCTCCACGGCGTCCATCAGAAACAGCAGCCCCTGCCACGCCATGCTAGCCCCCACCCGGACCACGAGGACGCTGATCACGGCGCCCGCTACCCCCTCCAGGAAGGGGTAGCCCAGCCACGAAGCCCCAGCCGCAGCCAGCACCACCACAGAGCTATACATGTCAGCCTTGAAGTCCGCTGCCTGGCTCGTCAAAGCCTGGGAGTTCATCTCCTCTCCGGCTCTCTCAGTGTAACCGCTGAGAGCAAATAACGCAGGCACCGAAAGCCCTGCGGCCAGCGCCACAAGTAATGGATCGGAAACGGGAACGGGGCTCCGCATCCGTGACCAAGACTCTAAGAGCATCCCGACCCCCGTAAACAGTATGACCACACTTATCGCGAGAGCCACCAGCGTCTCTGCCCTGTAGTATCCGTAAGGGAACCTCTCAGAGGGCGGCCTACGGCTCAGCCTCATGCCGGCGAAGACTGCCACCAGCGAGATCAGATCGGTCAAGGAGTCCACAGCCTGGGCGAGAAGCGAGACGCTTCCTGAATACCACCCCACCAAGCCCTTCACCGCGCCCATGAAGGCCACCGCGGCGAATCCAAGTTTTGCGACCTTCTCGCCTCTCTCGAAGATCCCGGCATCCGACTCCATGGTTAAACAACCAATATCCGCCACATAAAAAGAGAAACCGTGGCAGAGCCACTTCACATGCACCCCTTATAGCCTCAGAGGCCGTTCAATGATCATGGGCTTCACCATACCCCCGTGGCTCGCCCTGTTGTTTCTGGCGCCGGCCATGGGCGAGCTCCTCTCGGGCTCGTCGCCCCCAAACGAGTTCTTCCAGCCCTTCGGGTTCACCATCATGGTGGCCCTCTACGGCTGCGGGGCCCTGGTGTGCAGGGAGCTCAAGGTGCGGTGGAGGAAGGGCGTGGGGACCTTGGTGCTGTTGGGATGCGGCTACGGCGTCCTAGAGGAGGCCCTCATGGTGGCCAGCTTCTACAACCCGTCGTGGATAGACCTCGGGGTCCTAGAGGGCTTCGGCCGGGCTTGGGGCGTGAACTGGGTGTGGGCGGTGGAGCTCACAATATACCACGCCCTCTTCTGCGTAGTGACGCCTGTACTCCTCGTGGAGCTAGCCTATCCGTCCCGCAAGTCGGAGCCGTGGCTCACAAATAGGCAGCTCAAGATCGTGGCCGCCGTCCTGCTCCTAGACGTCGTGGCCGGGTTCGTCCTCTTCGGCTCGATGCTGGGCTTCTGGCCCCCAGCGGCCCAGTATCTCCTAGGGGTAGCCATTACGCTGGGATTCATCTATACGGCCAATCGCCTGCCTAGCGACTGGGCGAGAAAGGGAGCCAAGCCCATGCGCCGCCCCGCCTTCTACACGGCGGTAGGCTTCTTCGCGGCCCTGGCGTCCGCTCTGACGTTCGGGTGGCTGCCCTCCATATCAGACAGCTTCATCCACCCTCTCCTAGTTTGCGTCGTAGGCGTCGCCGTAGTATACGGCGTCTTCAGGTACCTCACGGGCTTCGAGTGGCGGAAGGCCAGGAGGAGCCACCTCATGGGTCTCGTCTCGGGCCCGGTGCTGCTCTTCATACTCGTGTCACCCATCCAGGAGCTCGACGCTTCTAGACCCGACGACACTTCCGGCATGATGATCGTCGGAGCAGCGTTCCTGCTCCTTCTTGCGTTGCTCTGGCTGAAGACCAGACGGGACGACACTCCGTTGTCAGGGATCTCTACACCGGAGCCCCAGAATTAGGTAAAATCCATCGAAAAAGGGTGGGGCCACAAGCTAACCGGCTAAGGCTCATCGTAGATGAAGATCTCCTCGATCCTTCTGTCGAAGAACTTCGCCATCTTGAAGGCCAGGTCTAGGCTCGGGTTGTACTTACCGGTCTCCACAGCGTGTATCGTCTGCCTCGTCACGCCCAGCTCCTGGGCTAGCTGTTCCTGGGAGATGTTCTTAACAGCCCTGAGGACCCTGATGTTGTTCTCCAAGAACTATCCTCCCATTTGCCTCCGATAGTACCACGAGAACAGCATATAGATCCATAGGGTGAAGCTGGACAGATACGCCAAAACGTAACCGGTCTGCCTGAACTCGGCGAACCCACGGTACGAAGCCTCTATTAATATCAGTCCTCCGGCTCCCATGGCGAAGGCCATTAAACCCAGTGTCCTGCTGGCTGCCTTCTCTCTGATCAGCTTTGTGCGTTCGTCGTATAGTACTTCGTCCACACGGGTCCTAGCGACGTACAGGGTCAACATTCCGACGAGGACCGTCACCATGCCGAGTATGTAGTTGCTTGTCCTCAGCGCCGCATAGAGCATTATGACGCCGACGCCTAGGATCACGGCGGTCTTTATCTGGTTGTACCTTTCCTTATCCACAACACATCACGTAAAGAATGTTTTACTATGTGCAATATAAACTTTACTAATTGTAAAATAATCTTTACAATATGTAGCAGTGGCCCACATGGCCAAGGTGAACAAACAACTCATCACTAAAAGGAAAACCATCAGCAATAGAATTTCAATTAAAACATAGAAACCTTTTAGTTAAAACTAGCAGAAAAAACGCTGCTAGTAAATATTATATATATTTCATATACAATGAGACTAGGCTCTGGTCCGTAACTGGGCGCGGAGTCTTCTAAGGAGGAAGAAACATGGGAAAGTTCGCTTACTACATAGTATATGGAAACATAGCCCCCAAGGCCGAGGAGAAGATAGAGGACAGCTTCAAGAAAATCGGTAATGAGCTGAAGAAACATGGCTTAGAGCTGGCTTTCTGGGGCCACCCGTGGGGAACCACGGAGGACACGGTCTACGTCATCAAGGGAGACATCACAAAGTACGAGGCGCTGATGCTCAAGGAGGAGTACTCCGAGGCAACGTCCATCGTCACCAACCAGAAGACCCATATAGTGTACGTCAGGTAGGTCACCGCCCTCATCGATATACAACGCTGATCGTTTCACACATTCATCCATTTTTTCACCATAAATTACAGGTAATCAATTGACGGCAATTCAATGGCTCCCATGCTTCAAGTGAAACCCTTATCCAGATGCCTCCAGAAGACACTACGTGAGAGACATATGTCCCTAGACCAGTACCAGTACGGGGTCTGCGGCGTCTACTGCGGCCAGTGCCCCAACGGGAACGGCAGGGTAAGGTACGCCGCCGGCGAGCTCAAACGCCTCGTCGACACCACCCGCTACGGCTGGGTCGAGGAGGCCGTCAAGAGCTTCAGCTTCGATGAGTTCAGGAAGGGTCTCGAGTGGTTCAGCCAGGCGCAGTGCAAGGGCTGCGGCAGCGGAGACGGTAAACCCTGCCAGAGCAGGGGGTGTGCCGAGGAGAAGGGACTCAGAAGCTGCCTCGAATGCGGCGACTACCTCACCTGCAGCAACACAGAGTACATGAGGGACACTTACCCCTTCGTCGCAGACCACCATCAACGCGTCAAGAAGGTGGGCCTAGAGAAGCACCTCGAAGAGGAGGAGCGGCGAGCCAGAGCCGGCGTAGACCTCATGGGACACCTCGAAAGAAGATACTGCAAGACAGTGGAGCTAGAGGACGAGTGACGATCACCCTCGAAGAGAAGATTGGCCAGATGCTCGTCGTAGGCTTCCACGGCTACGAGCCGCCGCCCCACATCCTAGAGTGGCTGCGCGAGGGACGTGTAGGTGGCGTCATACTCTTCGCCCGAAACATAGACACTCCCGAGCAGGTCGCCGAGCTGACCAAGGCGCTCCACGAGGCAGCCAGACGCCCCATCCTCGTCGCCATCGATCAGGAGGGCGGGGTGGTAGCCCGTCTCCGCGGCGGCTTCACCGAGAGCCCCGGAGCCATGGCCCTCGGAGCCGCTGACGACACGCTGCTCACCGAGGAGGTCTCCGCGGTCCTCGCCGCCGAGATGCGGGCCCTCGGCGTCAACTGGAACCTGGCTCCAGCCATCGACCTCACCCACAACATCCACAACCCCAGTGTAGGCGTCCGCAGCCTCGGCTCAGACCCTGAACACGTCAAACGGCACGCCCTGGCGCAGGTGCGGGGCTTCCAAGGCGCCGGAGTAGCTGCCACAGCCAAGCACTTCCCAGGCAAGGCCAACACGCCGGTGGACCCCCACGTGGAGCTGCCCGTCATCGAAGGTCCACTCGAGGACATGTGGGACACCGACCTCGTCCCCTTCCGCGCCGTTTGCGGCGCAGGCATCGCCTCGGTGATGATCACCCACGTCCAGTTCAAGGCCCTGGAGCCCGTGTACCCCAGCACCCTCAGCCCAGCCATAATCCAGGGCCTCCTCCGCCGCGACATCGGCTACAGAGGCCTCGTCACCACGGACTGTATGGAGATGAAGGCAGTCACCGACACCTACGGCCCCGGCGAGTCCGCGGTCCTAGCAGCAAAGGCCGGCGCCAACGTCGTCCTCTTCAGTCACACCCTTGAACACCAGGAGGCAGCCTACGACGGCCTGCTGGAAGCCGCTCGTAGCGGTCGGCTGCCAATGGAGCAGGTTGACTACTCCGTCGACAGGATCAACGAAACGAAGAGGTGTTTCGCTGGTCTCAAACGGCCACTCCTAACCGTCATCCGGAGCCCTAGTCACCTGGAAACCATGGATAGGGCGGCGAGAGCCGGAATGGTGCTCTTGAGGGAGACCCCCGGGATTCTCCCCATCGGCCCCGAGGTAAAAGTAGCGTTGATCGAGTTCGCCTCACACCTAGAGCCAGAGGCTCTGGAGCAGGGCGGGGAGACCATGTTCGCCGCTAAGCTGAGACCCCGGCTGCACCAGCTGGAAGTCGTCTCGATGGACCCATCAGCACCCACCGAGGAGCAACTGGAACGCGCCGAGAGGCTCGCTAAGGAGGAGGACACAATGATACTGGCCACAAGGAATGCCCACCTGAATCCGACTCAGCTGGACTCAGCCCGGCGTCTGCTCGACAGGAGGGAGCCGTGTGTGCTGGTCTGCCTCAGGAACCCGTACGACGCGGGGGTCCTGAATACCGACTCCGTGGTTCTCACCCTCGGCGACGCCGTGCCATCGCTCGACGCCGCCGTGGACGCCCTAACGGGGGCCTACACCCCGTCTGCTAGGCTGCGCGTCCCCCTGACCATGAGCTGAGTCGGAGGCTTACTCCAGCACCGCATCGTCGACGACGTTTTCCATGAGATGCTCTTCAATTACTCGCCTATGCATAGCCAGAACCGTGGGCTTCTCCCCGAGCAACCCCCTGGGACGCAGGATAAGGAAGACGAGCATCAGGACAGAGTAGATGAGTTGCTCTAGATAGGCGATGGGGAAGAAGATGGCGTCGGTCAACGCCGCCTTGTTCAGTATGATGAGCCTGCGAAGCCCGTCGACGAGGGCCACTCCGAGCAGGGCGCCCGCGTCGCTCCCGGAGCCCCCGACAACCACCATGAGGAGGGGCCAGTTGTTCCACAGGGCGTTGTGGTAGTTAGCCTGGACCACGAAGGTGAAGTAGAAAGCCACCAGGGCACCCGCCAACGCCATGAGACCGCACGCCACAGCCACGACCCGGCTCCTCACCGAGGCGACGTCCTTCCCCAGGCTCGCGGCGGCGACAGGGTCGTCCCTGACGGCAACCATGAGCCTCCCGAAGGGGGAGCGCTTCACAGTCCTGAGGATGAGGAATACGCCCAGCAGCGCGAGCATGGAGAGGCCCAGCACGACGTAGGACTTTTCGACGCCGCTGAACGCTAATAAGTCGGGTACAAACACGCCCATGGTGCCCCCGCTCAGCGGCACGAAGTGAATCCCAACCCACGCAGCCAAGTTAGGCAGAGTGAAGGTGACTATCATTAGATACCTGGGGTCCATGCCTAGGGCGGGCTTGGAGACGAGCCACCCCGCCGCTGCGCCACCGCACATGGACGCCGCCAGAGTGAACACCACCAGGGCCACGCAGAGAAGCGGCCTCTGGCCGAGGAACTCGTCCACCAGAGCTACGTTTTCTTCGCTGTTATAGACCCAGTCGTTTTCAGACAGGTAAGGCAGCAACTCGACACCTGCGGCCCCTGCGGCCGCGAAGGCGAGGCGGGTAGTGACGGCGCTCACCATAAGGCCCCCAGCCAGAACAGGCACGGAGCACCCGAGGAAGGGGACGCCCGCCCGGCCGTACATGAAGGACAGGGAAAGCGCCACAATGGAGAAGAGGGCGTAGTAGATCAGTGAGTTCACGATGAAACGGGTCTGCCAAGACATCGAGACGAGGCCGCAGAGTAGCCCTAACATAGGTTAGTCCATAGCTCCTTGTCGTTGCTCTTGAGCATACATCGTTTAAAGTTACTTTAACGTATCCATCGGGAAAAAGAGGGGGTGTAACTACTCCCTGAATCCATCCGTGCGTTCAAGTCGGATGAGGTAACTAGATGATGAACTCCTCGCGCTCGACCCTGCGGGACCGTACTCCCAGGTCGGCGACCCTGAAGCGACGACCCCCGTAGAGCTCAGCCTCGTCCTCCCCCACGTGGAGCGTGGCGGCGATGCGGCCGAGGGCGTCGCTCTTCATGATGCCGCTGCCGCTGGCCGCTCCCACGTATATCATGCCTGGCGTCGGGGCGACGACGGGGATGCCGTCGAAGCCGTTGATGGCGTACTGTCCCGCCCACATGTTCACGGGCCGGAAGTCCTTGAAGCAGGGGAAGTACTCCACGAGCACGTGGTAGATGCCCTCTGTGTAGTAGCTCTCCTCCGGCTGGGGGTCGTCCTCGAGGCCGAAGCGGCGGCCCAGGTTGTCAGCGCAGCCCACCCATATGCTTCCCTCCGAGACCTCGGCCTTCAGGTAGACCCCAGACTTGGGCAGCACGGTGAGGGGGAGGGCGCCCAGCTCGTTTAGGCCCTTCACCTCGAAGAGGCCCCGCAGCCGGGGGTCCTTGAATACGAAGATGTGCCTCTTCTTCGGCCTCATCATGGCGTCGACCCCCATGGGGTCTAGGAGCCTCTCCGCCCAGACGCCGGCGGCCACCACAGTGGTGCCTGCCCTTATCTCTCCCTTGCTGGTCTCGGCGCCCTTCACCTCGGCGTCCTGCCAGACGAAGGGCTCACCGGGTATGCCCAGCTCCTCCTCCGGCTCAAGTATCAGCCTCTTCGCCTCGGTGCTGTAGGCCACCTCGCCGCCGGCCTCGAGGAACATCCGCTCGTAACACCTGACGAGGGAGTCCGCGTCTATGCTGCCACACTTAACGCCCTGCATGCCCATGTCGACTGGCTCGAGGCTTAGTATCTCGGCCTCCTCGTCGCCCGTGAAATCGGTGACGAGGCCCGGTATCATGCTTGTGAGTTCCTCGTCGAAGAACCTCAGCTCCACCCCCAGCTTCGCCATGGAGTAGAGTACGTGCCTGAGTCGGCGGTGCTGCTCCTCGCTGAAGAGCCAGAGGTAGCCGATGCGGTCCAGCTTGAGGTCGTAGCCCAGGCCGTGCTGGAAGTGGGTGAACGCGTCGATTGTCGAGTCAGCTAGGAGGTAGTTGGTCTTCGATGTGAACACGTTCCTGAAGGCCCCCTCGCTCTTGGCGGTGTTCCCCTGCCCGGGGCCACCTAGCCTGTCAATGAGGACTATCCTGTCGTCGGGTTTCCTTCGCTTCATGTGGTACGCCGAGCTGAAGCCGAGGACGCCTCCGCCGACGACGAGAACGTCACACTCCATCATCGATCACCAAATTAAGCGTAATTTAAATGACGCAGAAGCTGCTAGGTATTTAACGTTTTATTGCACTCAGGAGACTCAAGAAGACGGTTTAATCGCAGGGGGGCCTCGTCTCTCAGCTGGCATAGCCAAGCCTCGCCGCAAGGAAGCCCAAGGAGATGCCTAGGACCCCGAAGAAGAAGCCGGCCCGGGTGCCTCCGCTCACGCTGGTTACTACGAGAACCACTACGTTACTTTCAACGCCGCCGAACCAGACGAACAGGCCATACAGGATGGACGCAGCCAACGAGGCCGCCACAGAGGCGAAGAGCCCGAACACAAAGCCGCCTTGCCCATCCCTAGCATAGCCGAAGTAGCAACCCGCCGCGCAGCTCACCGCGGCGGCCAAGGCCACCAAAGCCCCGCCCAACAACACGAAGCCGAGGACGCCTCCGACCACCAAGCCGAGCACCAGCATGGGGTAACCCGCCCTGACGCGCCTCAGCCACCTAAGCTCAGCACCCGCTGATCTGTAGATGACGGCGACACCGGCGAGCCCCGTCAGGAACCAGACGCCCCACAGGGCCCGTGAGCCTGGTATCATCCCGGTTTCGATGGTGTTGTCGATCACAGCCACGCTGCCTCTGTGCACCACGAAGACCTTGTCCCCGATGGAGGTCACGGCGACATCCACCACCTCTGCCCCGGTGTCGTACACCCAGAGGGGGGCCGAACGGGAGCCGTAGAAGAAGTATACGCGGCCCTCTGTGCCGAGGACGACGGCGTAGGAGCCGAACGGAGGGGACCAGACCGACTCGACGTCCCCGGCGGCTCCCAGCGGCCTCTCAGCCACGTCTCCAGCGGCCTCCGTGAGAACCGACGCCCTGCCTTCACTCTCGTACGCGACCACACTTGAGCCATCGCTCGACATGGAGACGGAGGCGACTGGGGAAGCCGCACTCCACCCCCAGAGAGTCTCGCCGTCCTCCAGAGACAGAGAGAGTACCTGCCCACCCCCGGAGGAGTCGCCTCCCCCCACGGCCACCCTGGAGGCTTGGGACAGGGAGATGACTCCACCCGTCACCCCCGTGGAGGACACCCAGACCGGGTAGGGCTCGCCGACGTCGAAGAGGTAGACCCGCCCCAACGCGTCGACGGCGGCCATGTGTTTACCGTCGAAGGATAGCTCCGCCTCGACGGAGCCCGTCCCCGTCTCGTACTCCAGGAGCAGGCACTCCCTGTCGGAGAAAAGTAGGATGCGTCCGTCGACAGCAGCTAATATGTAGACTAGGGGTGGAATCCCTCCCGAGGAGTGAACCCCCAGTACGCGGCCCCCTTCCAGCCGTTGGGTCCATCTGGGCGTGTTCGTGCCGACGCCAAGTGAGCGGAAGAGGGAGACGTTGTGACCCTCATCCATGGCGAGGACGTAGTCTCCCTCCCCGGACACGAGGACGGAGGCGACCCCTGAGCTCCCCCGGTAAACCCACTGAGGCGCGGTCTTCCCCCTCTGGTAGTAGGAGACGGAGCCGTCCACAGTCCCCACGGCTTGGGCGTCCCCCCAGTTGGAGATGTCGAAGCACGTCACGGCCTCATCGCTCAGATACGTGGTGGTAGGTGTCCTCTCCCTCGCCGTGTGGTTGAAGACCATGTACGCTAGACCCAACTCCAACAGCAACAACAATAAGAAGGCGTAGGTTATGCGGCGGCTCATTTGCTGGCTCAACTCATGTCTCTATGTAGATAAAACATGTGCAGCGCCGAGAGACTCGGTCACGCATCACCTTTCATGGGCTCCCTCAGAAACGTATGCACGACCACCGCCGCCGAAGCCGAGGCCAATGCGGAGAAGTAGAACGGCCAAGCAGCCCCAACGCCCGTCCACAGGGCCGCGCCTATCAGCGGCGACACCGTGAGCGCGACTCCGGGAACCACGTTCATGACCCCATAGGCCCTGCCGCGCCTCTCCTCGGAGGCTATGTCCACCACTAGGGCCTCGAGGGCCGGCTGCTGCACGTACGCGAAGAGGGTGTCGAACATACCGATCAACAGCAACTGCCTGAACCCTGTGGCCACCGTGAAGGCCAGGATGAAGAGGGGCCGCACCAAGTAGCTCAGCAACAGGCTGATCCTCCTGCCGAACCTGTCTATCATGCGCCCGGTGGGTAGCCTCGTCAGGATACCCACCACCCCCATCCCCCCCGAGACTAGCCCCCACTCAGCCGTCGAGAGCCCTATCACGCCGGTGGCGTATACGACGCCGTACTGCGTAATGACCCCCACGGCCAGCGAGTACAGAAACGCCCCTAGGAGAACCACCCGAAGGGCCCCCAAGGTCCTTACGGGCTCAAACGTTTCCAAGATGATGCTACGGATGTCCTGCTTTTCGGTGGGGCCGGGTTGAATAGCGTAGTCCTCCCTCAGGTAACGCCATCGGCCGACGCTCGCCAACAGCATCACCGCGCCCGATACTAAGAAGAAGACTCGCATGCCGGGGAGGAAGCCGACGCGCTCCAGCATGAAACCACCAAGCACGGGCATGGTCATCGAGAACACTGCGAAGAGGGTATGGATGGCGGCGAACGCCGACGCCCGCCTCTCGGGCTCAACCGAGTCGGCGAACATGGCCTGCCTCGCCGGCAGAACGATGTTGGTGAACGCCTCCAACACGACCCCGGGGACGAGGTGCCACCACCTCGTGGCGAAGAAGTAGACGAAGGGCGCGAACGACGCCACGAGGCCGCCCCACACCACCAGCCGCTTCCTCCCGATCCTGTCCGTGAGGTACCCGACGGGGGGCTGGAGGGCAATACGTGTGAGGCCGAGCAGGAAGGCCAGGAAACCCAGGGCCGGCATAGAAGCGCCTATGTCTAAGACGAAGAGCGACCAGAAAGGAGACACGAGGAACAGCACGCCCTGGCCCACGGACTCGGTGACAGAGAGGACCAGAGCGTTCCTCCCCATCCCGAAAAAGCTTCTCTGTTCCTCGCCCATGCGATCGCCTTAACGCGGTTACAGTATACGCTGATCACGCCTTTAAGCTTGATTTAGATATTTTCGTTAAATTTCCAATAGCAACAGCTATTATCCGTCCGGGAGCCATGATAGTGGGAGCGTTCTCAGAGATGCAAAACAAGATCCTGTTTATCGGGTGGTACCCCACGTGGTCGAATGACATCACCGAGCCGGAGACGACGCTGATCGGGACAGGGTTCGACTCGGGCACCAACCACCTCGAGTACGAGTTCTACGAGCACCTAGCCATCCACAACGTCATCGAGAAGACAGTGAACGCGGAGAGGGAAGGATTCGACGCGGTAGTGATAGGGTGCTTCTACGATCCTGGGCTCAGAGAGGCCAGGGAGCTGGTGGAGATCCCCGTCGTGGGCGTATGCGAGGCAAGCCTCCACATCGCCTCGATGCTGTCCGCGGGAAGGTTCTCGGTCCTCGTGGGGCGGAGGAAGTGGATACCCAAGATGGCGGACAACGCCAAGATCTACGGCTTCGAGGACCGGATAGCGTCCTGGAGGGTGCTGGACCTCACGGTTCCGGACATGCACGACGTGGAGAAGACCCAGGCTGCCATCCTCAGGGAGGCCAGGGGAGCCGTGGAGGAGGACATGGCCGAGTGCGTGGTCCTTGGCTGCACGGGGATGGCTGGGCAGGCGAGGAGGGCGCAGGAGGAGTACGGAGTGCCCGTCCTAGACCCGGTGCTCATGGGGGTGAAGGTGGCGGAGCTAAGGGCCAACCTGTGGAATAGGCACGGCATATCCCACAGCAAGGTCGGTGGATACGAGGCGCCCCCCGTGGACGAGCTTGAGCCCATCTGGCGAAGGGTCTACGGAAAACAAAAGAAAAGATGAACGCCCAGGGGCGTCAACTACATTCATTCAGATAGGGTGTGGCACTTGACGAAGTGCCCGGGCTCCACCTCGACCATCGGCGGGTCCTCCCTCATGCACCTCTCGGTGCACTCGTTGCACCTTGGGTGGAAGTAGCAGCCGCTGGGGACGTTCACCGGGCTCGGTATCTCGCCCCTCGACACAACCTTGTCGGGCTTCACCGCCTCCTCCTCGCTCGTTATGACGGGGATCGAGGA
>Ga0209427_10004795_pt1 | contig 15563 bp, 19 predicted proteins | sample DeeMarSWOR136_30_FD_187465 | JGI IMG/M metagenome (GOLD analysis project Ga0209427, IMG submission 187465) | Marine sediment microbial communities from White Oak River estuary, North Carolina - WOR-1-36_30 (SPAdes) (version 2) | ecosystem: Environmental > Aquatic > Marine > Intertidal zone >...
AATAACCGAAAAGATCCGCTAACAAGGTTTAAACCAAGCGATAAAACAAGTGTTTTAAGTCAAATAGTAATAGTGTAACGTATGTTCTTACCGTCTAAAATCTTGGAAAAGAAGCTTCTAAGGATGCTAGCTGAGGACATTGGACAAGGAGACGTAACTACAGCATTGGTCATCCCTCCAAACAGCACCACAGAAGTAGAGGTGATAGCAAAAGAGTCTGGAGTCATAGCCGGGATGGAAGAGGCAAAGATTCTTCTAGAAAGCTTGGGACTTGAAGTCGAAAATCTAGTTTCAGACGGAGAAGAAGTTAAAGCCAAAAAGGCACTGATGAAGATCTCTGGAGACACGCGAACAATACTCTCAGTTGAGCGCACACTCTTAAACATCATCTCGAGAATGAGTGGCATAGCAACGATCACAAGAAAGCTAATAGAAAAAATCAGAAAAGCCGAACTCAAAACCAAGGTTGCATGCACACGAAAAGTTGCGCCTGGGCTTCTCTATCTCGATAAAAAGGCTGTGCTGACAGGTGGTGGAGACACGCATAGGCTCCATTTGGATGATATGATTTTGATAAAGGACAACCACATCATGGTTGTGGGGAGCGTTGAAAAGGCCGTAAAAACTGTTAGAAAAAATGTTTCTTTCAGCAAGAAGATTGAGGTTGAAGTAACAGAAGTTGAAGATGTTTTAAACGCTGTGAACGCTGGAGCAGACATAATTATGCTTGACAATTTCTCCGCGGAGCAGATAGAGAAAGCTGTCAAAATACTCAAAAACGAGCATCTTTACGGAAAGGTCTTACTTGAGGCAAGCGGCGGAATCACGGCAGAAAACATTCTTGCCTACGCGTCAACAGGAGTTGATGTAGTAAGTTTGAGTGAAATAACAGCCAGTGCAAAAGCACTAGACATAAGCCTAGAAATCACGAAAACCAAAGCATCAAAAAAGACAGGCAATTAAACTTTCAGATTAGGGCAGCTTCTATGATTGCAGCCACAAGCAGCATCACTGCACAGATTGATATTAATATGCACGTGTTTTTGATTTCTCTTTTGCCCTTATGGTGTATTATTCGCCACGTCAACCATATGCTTCCAGCGATGGCTGTTGAGTAGGCTGCGAATTCTAGCCAAGTGAAAGGGAAGAGAAACAAAAAGAAAAAGAGCATCAAAGGACTCGCTTCAATAGTTACGTCGTATGCCGTGTACGCCGACAGCACAACTCCCGTGCTGTAAAGCACATAACATTCAAAAATAGGTCCAGCAATCGGTATAAAACCCGCCAAACATATCATAAAATTGTTTCCGAAAATAAATGATACCTGTTGCATCTTTGAAAGACTGTCTACGATTCTGTGAGTCTCTTCAAGTCCTGGGCCCAAAATGTTTATCTCTTCCTCGCTGAGGGGAGTTAATATGCCTGCAACAGTTATGATTATGGAGAACAGGAAAAACATTGCGATTGTTAGGATTCTTTTGATCTTTGGCGGAGCCTTTCTCCAAAAGTTGAGCGCCAATCATGCAGCCTCTTCTAGTTTTACGTTTTTGAAGTTATCTTTAAGGCTCTGAAGCCCCTTGCACACGGATTTAACATCTCCGCGATATTAACTTTTCTTAAGAGCCCTTTAGTATCTTCTGCGCACCCCCTGATGTCGTGTTCTGCGGCCATAAGGGAGTGAAGACAGACTCTTTCTGCAGCTGGTTTGTGTTGGCATTTGGAGGGTAAACCCAACAGAACTGGTTGGTTCCTTTTGATGGCTTCCTCGCATGCATATAAGATTGCGTGGGCTCCCGCTGTCAACTCAGCGATTCTGACGGGGATGCTTTCTTTTCCTATGGCTAAGACTTCAACTCCGTATCTCTGTGTGATTTCACCAGCGATTCTCCTTAGCTTGGGTAGAATTTTGAGAAGGTGGCGTTTTGCTCTGCTTGAGATTCTTATATTGGAGAATTGGATTGGAGATAACTGTTCCAGCGGAACAGCACCTAATGACATGTCTAGATGCACAACGTCCGCCTTTACCTTTCCAAGCAGTTCTTTACAGAGCTCTGCTTCATGCACTATAACTTCGTGTCCTTTATCTGCATTGGCAAAGATTGGCTCAGCCAAACATGCACTCGGCTCTCTGTAAGGTGGATTAACTAACACAGACGCAGCGGCGACTATCTGCAAGGGTTCAAACCGTTCATCCAGTATGGCTGTAGAAGAGTCCGCAGCTATAATTTTCAAACATTTCACCTTACCTTTAGTACAGCTTGATCGTAATTTATGTTTGCTGCTTCAGCCTTTCAATCACTTCAGATGGAGTCCTAGAATGAACATCTCCGAGCTTTTAGCTCGGCTTGCCTTAGGCTTTATTATCTTTACAGCTTCAAAATGATGCTTAATTTCATCGATGAAATCGTTAAGCATGTCGCCTTGGAAGACTTTCACAAGAAAACTTCCAGAGGGCTTAAGCGTTTCTAGGGCTATCTTCAGTGCTTGCTTTGCAAGATCTATTTGGCGAGCATGATCCACTTCCCATACTCCAGAGATGTTTGGAGAAGCATCTGAAATAACAGTGTCGACTTTTTCCGGAAGAAACTTCAATGTCTGTTGCAGCGTCTCCTGCTCCGTAATATCACCTATCATTGTCCGAACATTGCCTTCAGAAAATGGTTCGATCGGTCTTAGGTCGATCCCTAAAACGAAGCCACTGCTCCCAACAATTTTTCTTGCAACTTGAATCCAGCCGCCTGGTGCAGCACCCAAATCAACAACGACGTCTCCTTTTTTCATGAAAGGATGTTTTTTCACAACCTGAAGAAGCTTATAGGCTGCTCTGGAACGATATTTTTCTTCCTTCGCCTTTTTATAATAGTAATCTCTCCTGCGTTCCTGCATCCATGCTTTAGGCAAAACTAGTTGTCACCCAGTATCTCAACTTCTTTCTTGGCTATACTTAGCAGCCATTCTGTGAGTCTTTCACAGTCCTGCGGTGTTATCGTTCCAGCCGAGCCGCATCTCGGGTTATAAGGGCACATCAAGCATGGGCAGTCGGCTATCGAATCTATTGAAGGCGGAACCTTTTTCGGAAAAAGCCGGTAAGTCCACCTTCCGTTACGCAACTCCTTTTCCCTGCGGATTAGCCCTTTGCCTTCAAGCTTTATCGCTATTCGTGAGCCTTCCCTACTGCTTCCTCCAAGTTTGCGCCACAGCTCTGACTGAAGCACACCTTCACAACCCGTGTTCATTATGAAATGCAGAGCTTTCTGTTCCAAATCGTTGCGTCTAGGCATTTTTATCCGTTCCAAGCCTTCCATGTTAATATATGTGCAGCTTTAAATAAAAATGTGTGCGTTGGAAGTCTAGAGAAGTGATGTTGAAGGACGATTAGATGAAACATAAAAAAGCTGTCGAATCTTACAGTTTAGGTATCGAATCCACAGCAGACGACTTCAGCGTTGGAATTTCAACGTTTGACGGGGAAATATTGACAAACGTGATAAGTGCGTACATGCCTCCAGAAGGAGGAATACATCCACGGGAAGCAGCGAGACACCATGCAGAAGCAGCAGGCAAGGTTCTTGAAAAAGCTTTTAGAAAGGCAGGAATAAGACCGCAAAACTTGTCAATTATAGCTTTCTCTCAAGGTCCAGGTCTAGGTCCATGCCTTCGCACAGGTGCAACAGTGGCAAGAGCCATAGCCTCTTATCTTGACATCCCCCTTGTGGGGGTCAACCACTGCATTGCCCACTTTGAGATTGGAAAGTTGAAAACCGATGCTGAGGATCCTGTTACGCTTTATGTTTCTGGTGGAAACACCATAGTTTCTGCCTTCGACTCTGGTTGTTACAGGGTCTTTGGCGAAACATTAGACATTGCCCTTGGAAACTGTTTGGATGTCTTTGCAAGGGAGGCTGGACTGCGTCAAAGGGTAGGTGAACCTTTTGGAGCTGTTGTAGAGAGGCTTGCTGCAAAGGGGAAAAGGCTGATTTCCTTACCATACGCAGTTAAAGGCATGGACCTTTCCTTCAGCGGTTTGCTAACCGCCGCAACCAACTTGCTCAAAAAGGGAGAATACAGGCTTGAAGACTTGTGCTACAGCCTTCAGGAAACAGTGTTTTCCATGGTCACCGAAGTTACTGAGAGGGCTTTGGCGCACACAGAGAAGAAGGAAGTGTTGTTGACTGGAGGAGTGGCAGCGAACAAAAGGTTGCAGTCGATGATTAAGTCTGTAGCTGAAGAACATGACGCTCAATTTTGTGTCGTTCCGAGCAAATTTGCGATTGACAATGGAGCAATGATTGCATGGACAGGTGTGTTAGCTTACACCCATGGCGTTGCTACGCCTATTGAGAAGAGCTTTGTGAAGTTAAGATGGCGGCTTGAAGAGGTGGAAGTTCCGTGGATAAAATGAGCCAGCCGCTCTTGATCAAGAAGGGAGCGGAAGCCAGCCTATACCTTGCAGGTTGGCACGACAGAAAAGTTGTAATGAAAAAACGTTTGCCCAAGAAATATCGGCTACAAGAGCTGGATAAGCAGATTAAAACCTACAGGACGATTCATGAACCGCAACTGATGCACGAAGCGAAAAGGGCTGGAGTGCCCACACCAACGATATTTCTAGTAGACGTCAAAAATGCTACGATCGTAATGGAGTTTATAGGAGGAAAACAGGTGAAAACACTGTTGAGCACGGTCTCTGAAGGCGAAAGGCGACGTTTATGCCTCAAAATCGGAGAGTTGATAGGAAGAATTCATAAATACGGGATAATCCACGGCGATTTAACAACATCAAACATGATTCAAGACTCTGAAGGTAAAATTTTCTTCGTGGATTTTGGACTGGGTGAGAAGGGGAAGGAAGTGGAAGCCAGAGGTGTTGATTTACACCTTATGAAGAGGGCGCTCCAAAGCACACATTTCCAGTTCGCCGAAGAATGCTTTAACGCCGTAATTGAAGGCTATTCCCAAGTCTTAGATGCCGAAACCGTGAAAAACGTTTTAGATAAGATAAAAGAGATAGAGAGAAGAGGAAGATACATCGCTGAAAGGAAGGTGAAAAAGAATGATTAAGACTGTTTGGTGCGTCACTTTCTGTGTTTCAGACTTAAAAAGAGCCGCAAAATTCTATGAAGAAACATTGGGCTTGGAGAAGAAGTACGAATATGAGAGCTACGTTGGCTTCGAGTGTGGCGGAGTAGAAATCGGATTAGTTCCGAAACTTGCAGAAGGACAAAGAGTAAATCCCTTATCGCCTTCCGTAGAGTTTCTCGCAGATGACGTGGAAAAAGTCTACAATGAACTGAAGAACAAGGAAGTGCAGTTCATCAAAGAACTGCATGATGAACCTTGGGGCGGAAGACAGGCAACCTTTGCAGACCCAGACGGTAACATCCTAGAAATTGCGCAAATAAACTGGGGAAAATACTTTAGCGTATCAGCTGAAGGCGCAAAGAAAAAGTCGTGAAGAGAAAAATGAAATTTGAACTGAAAGGCAGAGTCATATTCTTTGCAACAAACAACATCAACAAGTTCAGGGAAGCCCGCAGAGTATTATCCGAATACAAGATAGCAGTGGGCATGCTTAGAGTTAAAAGCTTGGAAATTCAAAGCGACAACCTAGAAGAAATCGCAAAAACAAGCGCCTTACACTCCTTTGAAAAATGCCACCTTCCAATAATAGTCGAGGACGCCGGATTATTCATAGACGCGTTAAACGGATTCCCGGGACCATACGCAGCATTCGCGTACAAAACAATAGGTAATAGGGGCTTACTGAAGCTTATGAAAAACATCGAAAACAGAGAGGCAACATTCCAATCAGTGATAGCATACTATTCATCAGAATTGAAGTCGCCAATACGCTTTAAGGGAGAAGCCACCGGAGAAATAACAAAAAAAGAGAGGGAAGCAAAACGCACACCAAGTTTTGGTTTTGACCCAATATTTAAGCCAGCAAACAGCAATGAAACGTTTGCAGAAATGACCACTGCGGAAAAAAATAAATACTCACACAGAGCTCAAGCTTTACGAAAATTTGCTGAATGGTACCAGAAATCTGCATAGCGAAAACCAAAACACTTTATTTCAATCAATAATTTTAAATATTCGTCTCTCCTCGCTCATACAGAGCTTAAGGGATAAAAGATGCCAAAGAAGAAAAAGGGAAAATCTCACTCAATAAGACCAGTTAGCAAGCGGCCTCCAAGCTGGTGTAAATACCAGCCAGAAGAGGTGGAAGCCCTAGTCATCAAACTGGCAAAGGAAGGCCAGCCTCCAAGCCGCATAGGAACAATCCTGAGGGATCAACACGCAATTCCTCTAGTTAAGCTCATCACTGGAAAAACAATAACACAAATAGTTAAGGAGGCAGAGCTTGCACCCACAACACCCGAAGACCTTGGAAACCTACTTAAGAAGGCTGCAAGACTCACGGCACACCTCGAAAAAAACCAGAAAGACTTACACAACAAGAGAGCCCTCCAACTTGCCGAAGCAAAAATCTACAAACTCTCAAGATACTACAAACGGGAAGGAGTCTTACCTCCAAACTGGAAGTACGAACCAAAAGTATCCGTCATAACCTAAAAACTCTTGTGTAGTAAGCGTCTTTATACATTCCGAAATGCCCAACACGGTTTTCAGCATTGCTAAGAATAAAGAAGAAATAGTTAAGATTATTAAAAAGGAGGTTGGAATTCAAACATGGAAGGGCATTTTGTTTCGTATATTAGGATATTACGACCTAAATTATGGATACCATCAGTTGTTTCTATGTTTATTGGTTTCATTTTTGCACTTAACATACGTTCTTTTTCTGTATTTTCTTCATTTCACCTTTTCTTAGCATTGTTAATTACTGGTCCTTTTATAGGTGCTGGGGCTGTTGTTTTGAATCAATATTTTGACTATGAAGAGGATAAACACTCACCAAAGAGAAAAAAGTATCTCTTAGTAACTGGTGATGTTGATAAGAAAAACGCATTCATCTACGCCATTTTTCTTTTAATAATGGGTGTCCTAGTTGCCTTGTACATAAACTTTGACGTCCTTGTCATTACTTCAATTGCTGCTCTTTTTTCTGTAACCTATTCTACACCCCCATTAAGGTTCAAAAAAAGACCGTTTTTAGATTCCGCAACTAACGGAATTTGTTATGGTATTCTACCAACTTCAGTTGGTTTTAGTATTGCATTTTCCTTTTCTTCAGAATGTTTAATTATATGTCTCCCTCTTTTTCTTGGATATACGGCAGGTCATATGTTACCTGCGATACCTGATATAGAAAATGACAAGAGATTTAATTTGCGCACAACTGCAGTAGTGTTAGGATACAAAAATACAGTTATAGGAGCAATGAGTTTGTTTCTATTTATGATAATTTTACTCGGGATATATGTTTATATGAAAATTATCCCCTTAGGTGCTATCATTGTCTTTCCAATAGGAGCATATATTCTAAAAGAACACATTGAATTACTTAGAAAGGGTGAAGAGGTCAGGAAAAACCTATATGACCGATTATCCATAGAGTTTGTGTTTATGGCGACTATGTTTCTAGTTATTTTATTAATAGCAAAAGGTTTGACGTGATTTTGGGGGCTAATTAGAGGAGTCCAAAATTTCTTCGGTGAAAAATTGCAGGGCACATCGCCATTCTTAAATAAAACAGCCTCTCTAGCCTAAGTGTGGTGGCTATGGGTTCAGACGAGAGAAAAGTCACGGATTTTTTAGATTCGGTTTCGCAGGCTGCCGAAACAATTCTGGAGACCGTTAAGGAAGATGGTTTTATTCATGTCTTTTCGCATCTGGATGCCGATGGTATTGCGGCTGCTGGGATCATTGGAAAAGCCTTGTCTAGGCTTGACGCAAAATTTCACATCAGGATAACCCAGTGGATTGACGAGAAAATTACAGAGGAAATCCTCTCAGAGAAGCCGCAACTGATAGTCTTCACGGACCTAGGAAGCGGCTACATCGATGTGTTGAATGGGAAGCTCTCGAATTTTAAAATCGTAATTCTAGACCATCACCAAGTCAGTGGAGAAAAAACAGTAAATATCGTACATGTGAACCCACATCTACATGAGATAGATGGAACACGAGATATTAGCGGCTCAGGAGTTGCATATCTAGCAGCTAAAGCCATGGACAAGGCCAACATTGACTCGGCACCCGTGGCTCTGGTTGGAGCCCTCGGAGACTTACAAGATAAGTATGATCAACGAACGTTTGGAGGACTAAACGAAAAAATAGTTGAAGACGCGAAAAGCACCGGGCTTTTAACTGTTGAAAAAGACTTGATATTTTTTGGCAGAGAGACACGTCCCATCCACAGGACCTTAGCATCTACAACCAACCCGTTTATCCCAGGGATAAGCGGCAAAGAAGACAGGAGCCTGGCCTTTCTAGTAAGTCTAGACATCAAACCGAAGCATGGCGACAAATGGCGAGCTTTGAGGGATCTTTCTGAAGAGGAGAAGAAAAGGTTGTGCTCTGCCCTTGCAGACTATTTGCTGTCAAAAGGTTTACACTATGAACTTTCCAATCTTATTGGACACGTTTACATTTTAAATCGTGAGGAACCATGGACCCCGCTTAGAGATGCAAGGGAATTCGCTGTCTTGCTTAATGCAACCGGACGCATGGACAAGCCGAGTCTCGGCATAGCCGTGTGCATGGGCGACAGAGGCTCAGCCCTTGAAGAAGCAAACAAGGTGTTAAGAAAGTACAGAAGAACAATTGGCAAGTATCTTGGATGGGTTGTGGAAAAACCAGAAAGAATGGAAGAGTTAGAAAACATATACGTTGTTCACGGCGAAAACTTTCTGAAAGACAAAATAGTAGGAGCTATATCATCTATTCTTTCAACAAGCCTCCCAAATCCTGAAAAACCGTTAATCATGTACGCCAATGTGGAAGATGAAGAAATAGCGAAGTTTTCTGCAAGAACAATAGATATGGTGACTAACAAAGGAGCTAACCTTGGGGAGGTCATGCAGGTTGCAGCTGAAAAATGCCTAGGAAAAGGTGGTGGTCACAACATAGCGGCTGGAGCCCAAGTTCCCATAGAGAACATTAAAACTTTCATAAAACTTGTTGATGAACTTGTTGGAAAACAGCTGAAAGACGAGAAAAATGAAAGCTGAAATCACGCTGAAATATGATGACGCTAAAGACGCGGCAGCCGTTACAAGGGCTGTTTCGCCAGACAACTTTAAAGTGCCACCTGGCTTGTCTATTGAAACAACAAGTATAGGGAACAAAGTTGTCACACACATAAGATGCGGAGGGAAGCTTTCAACTTTTATAGCTACGATTGACGACCTCCTCTTCTGCGTCTCAATAGCTGAAAAGACCCTTCTAACAGCAAAGAACCTTAGGTGAGAAGACGTTTTTCCACACCTAATCGTAAGGTTAAATAGACAATCTATTGTAGACTTAGAAGACTGACCCACAAACGAAAACATTCAAAGTGAGAAAATGCTAGACATTAAGCTTATCCGTGCAAACCCTGAACTCATAAGGAATAATCTGAAGAAGAGAGGAGACCCTGAAAACCTGAGGATGCTTGATGAACTTATTGAGTACGACAAAGGATGGCGGCAACTGCTAACAAGATTGAATGAACTCCGCCATAAAAGAAGACTGATAACAACAGAAATTGCATCTTTGAAAAAGAAAGAAAAAGATGTCAGCACTAGAATTTCGAAGGCAAAAAAGATCGACACAGAGATAACAACACTGGAAAAGCAGGTAGAAGAATGTGAAAAGAAAACGCAGTATTATCGTATGAGAATTCCAAATCTCTTGCACGAATCAGTTCCAATAGGCAAAGATGAACATGATAATGTTCCATTAAGGGCATGGAGTGAAACACCCAAATTCAGATTTCCTGCCAAAGACCATATAGATTTAGGTCTAGCCTTGGACATAATGGATATCGAGAGAGCTGGAAAAGTCGCCGGAGCCAGATTCTTCTACCTAAAAAGAGAAGGCGTCTTGTTTGATATGGCTTTGATGAGTTTCGCCCTAGAAGAAATGGTTAAGAAAGGCTACACGCCTATAGAGCCGCCCTTTCTTATGAGACGCAAACCATATGAGGGTGTTGTGGCGTTAAGCGATTTCGAAAATGACTTGTACAAGGTTGAAAAGGAAGATCTATATCTGATTGCGACTTCGGAGCATCCGATGGCAGCAATGTTCACAAACGAAGTCTTGAAAGCAGAGGACCTCCCGCTTAGACTTGTTGGAGTGAGTGCTAACTTTAGAAAAGAAGCTGGTGCACATGGAAAAGATACGCGCGGAATATTTCGAACGCATCAATTTAACAAGATTGAACAATTTGTTTTCTGCAAACCAGAAGACTCGTTGAAAATCCATGAAGAACTGATGCAAAACGCTGAAGAACTTGTTCAAAAACTCGATTTGCCATACCGTGTTGTGAATGTCTGCACAGGAGACATTGGAACAGTTGCATCCAAAAAATACGACTTAGAGGCTTGGATGCCAGCCCAAAATGCTTATCGGGAGATAATCTCCTGCAGTAACTGCACAGACTACCAAGCGAGAAGGCTGAACATAAAATACAGAGAGAAGGAAGGTGAACCGCCAAAAGGATTTGTGCACACTCTGAATTCGACAGCCATAGCCACTGGCAGAACAATTGTTGCAATCCTTGAGAACTACCAGCGAGAAGACGGCTCAGTTATTGTTCCAGAAGCTTTAAGAAAATACATGAGTCACAAAGAAAAAATCGAGCCTAAACGGTAAAACCTTTAATACTATGATGTGAATTTCCAAGCTACATTTGGAGGGTAAACTTGTCGCGGACAAGACGTTTAAGGGATAAATGGCGTAGCAAATCATGGTATACGGTGTTGGCACCACCATACTTTGGGAACGTTGAGCTAGGAGCGGTGCCTGTTGACGCTCCAGAAAAACTAATCGGAAGAGTGATTGACTCAACGTTATATGATATCACAAATGACTTTGCTCATCAATATCTGAAAATGCATTTCCAAATAACGGAAGTTGACGGAAAAACCGCACGCACGATGTTTAAGGGACATGAATATTCACGCGACTATTTGCGAAGCCTTGTCAGAAGAAGAACAACAAAAGTTGACGGAATATTCAGCATCAGTACAAAGGATGCATATAAGCTACAAGTATCTGTCAGCGCCTTCACACTTTCAAGGATTAAGACATCACAGGAGCAAGCTGTACGTATTACAATGAAGAAGATAATTGAGGAAAAGGCTTCAACGCTTACACTGGACCAGTTTGCCCAAGAGATAGTTCTTGGAAAAATAGCGTCGGACATTTACAATGAAGCTAAAAAGATAGCTCCGCTACGCCATGTTGGAGTTAGGAAATCCAAGCTTATAAATCCGCTAGCGCAGTTGTTGCAGTTGCAAGCACAGGTGCAAACCCAGAAGACCGCGGAAGCTTAGTTTTTTAGAAGGCTTTTTCCGTATTCGTAACCTTTTTCGAATGCTGTTAGGTTCAACTCTAGGAAAGCCTTTGGAACATTACGCCTTATCGATTCTTCCAAATGCGCGACGTTTAGCAGATTTGTTATTGCCGCAAATGCTCCTATCATGACAACGTTTGCAACTATTTTTTTACCGAGCGCTTCAGCAATTCTTGTTGCTGGAACCTCATAAACATCGGCTTTCAATTTCTTCTTCTGGTTTGGAACCAAATCCGGGTCTACTATGAGTATGCCGTTTTTCTTCAAGTCGTCAATGTACCCTAGATATGCTTCTTGCGACATAACAAGCAGGATGTCGGGATGCTCAACCTTTGGAAAGTCTATATCTTCGTCAGAGATTATCACTTCTGATCTGCAACGACCCCCCCTTGATTCTGGACCGTACGATGCTGTTTGAATGGCGTTTTTGTTTCCGTAAACGCAGGACGCTGCGGCCAAGATCAAACCAGTTCTTATGATCCCTTGTCCGCCAAAACCGCCGATACGTATTTCCACAAGCATAATCTTAGCCTCCTGTCAACCTTTCTTGAACCTTTATGAACTGCCTCTGAAGTAGTTCTCCATATGTTGGCTTCTCAGTGTCAACGAATTCGCCGACTATTATTTTTTCACTTGTGATCTTAGCCTTTGATGGATCATAGCCGTGTCTTATTTCTGAAATTTCTCTGTACTGTTTCATCGTGTCAACAGCTTTTCCAAGCTTGTTCCGTCTTCCATAAATTTCCGGACATGGAGAAACAACTTCGATAAACTTGAAACCTTTCTTTTGCAGGGCCTTCTTAATGGACTCTGTAAGTCTTTTAACGTGAAGCACAGTCCATCTAGCCACATAAACTGCACCTGCAGCGGCAGCCAAGTGCACAAGATTGAAGGGATGTTCAATGTTGCCGTAGGGTGTCGTTGTGGTGTATGAATCTAATGGAGTTGTCGGTCCAAACTGGCCTCCAGTCATTCCATAGTTAAAATTGTTTGAGCATATAACCGTCATGTCCACATTTCGCCTAGCAGCATGGATGAAGTGGTTGCCACCGATTGCAAATAGATCTCCGTCGCCGCTGATAACAGCAATGGTTAATTTTGGATTTGCAAGCTTTATTCCAGACGCCAAAGCTATAGGACGCCCGTGGGTCGTGTGGAAAGAATCACATTTTATGTAACCTGCAACTCGGCCCATACAGCCTATTCCTGAAACAACCACAAGCTCGTTTATGTTAATGCCTAAATCGTCAAGGGCATTCACAAAACAGTTAAGGATTATTCCGTTTCCGCAGCCTTCACACCATATGTGTGGAAATCTTTCTACGCGAAGATATTTGGCTAATGAGTGGGTATCAAATTTTTGTGTGGCTGTCATGCTTTTGCAGTTCTCCTTATAACTTCAAATATTTCGGAGGGAGTGTGTGGTTCTCCGCCAATTTTAGGTATAAAATGCACTGGTGTTTCCTTGGCTATTCTTTCAACTTCTCTTACAACTTGTCCACAATTCATTTCTGGAACGACCATCAACTTAACACGGTTAGATAACTCTTCAACCTGTTTTTCTGGAAAGGGCCAAACTGTTACTAGCCGTAACAGCCCAGCTCTTATTCCAGCTTCGCGAGCCCTTTTCACAGCGCTCACTGAAGCCCTTGAAGGAATACCATAGGCGACGACTGCCACTTCCGCGTCTTCAAGCATAAACTCATAAGTCCTAACTATCTTGTCAGCGTTCTTCCTTATCTTTCCGCAGAGCCTCTGCACAAGCTCATATTGAATCTTAGGATCGACAGTTTTTGGATAACCACGCATATCATGGGTTAACCCAGTGACATGCACATAGTATCCTTCCCCAAAACAAGCCATAGGAGGGACTAAATCTTCATCAGGCTTGAATGGCATATATTTGTCTGGGGGAACTGACGGTTTTTTACGATCGACAGTTTTGATCTCTTCAGGTCGTGGAATCACAACGCGTTCCCATAAGTGGCCCGTAAAGCCATCTGCTAGAAGAAAGGTTGGAGCGCGGTATGTTTCTGCCAAGTTGAAGCATTCAATTGTTAAGTCAAACATTTCTTGAACAGAGGCTGGAGCCAAGGCAATTATTTCATAGTCGCCATGGGAACCCCATTTCGACTGCATGACATCTTGTTGCGCTCCTTCAGTTGGCTGACCAGTGCTCGGAGCACCCCGCATAATATCTACTACAACGCATGGTGTTTCGGTCATGACTGCTAAACCAATGTTTTCCTGCATTAAGCTGAACCCCGGTCCAGAAGTTGCTGTCATGGATTTAGCTCCAGCCCAACTTGCGCCAATTATTGCAGCCATGGAGGCTAACTCGTCTTCCATTTGAACAAATATCCCGCCAAACTCGATCATCCTCCGCGCCATTCGCTCAGCTATTTCCGTTGCAGGCGTGATTGGGTAGCCCGCAAAGAAACGACATCCAGCGGCCATTGCACCTTCTGCACATGCAACATCACCATTCATAAAATGCACGCCAGTAAGCACAGTTCTGTCTTTTTTAGCCATATTTAGCATTCCTTCTTACATTGTTTTTCAACAACGAAAATCGCAAAGTCTGGACAAATGGATGTGCAAAAACCGCAGAGAACGCATCTACTTTCATCAACAACCCTTGGAGGATGAACACCTCTCTCATTTATTTCTTCTGATTCTTCCAGGACGTCTTTTGGACAAAATTGTATGCAAAAACCGCACCCCTTACATTGATCTTTAATTATGTGAATCTCCGCTTTTGGACGTTTTACTTTTTCAATGTCAAGTGGTGTACGCCAAATTCTTACAGGCATAGTCAAACCTCGCCCAAAGCCTTTTCAAAAGCCTTTTTAGCCGTCTCTATTTCCTCTGGTGCAACTTTATCGGTTATCGCTTGCATTTCACGAATTTTCGAAGCAAATCTTTCGCCTTCTGCCGCTGAAGCCCACAACAGTTGCAGTCTTTCCCTGTTTAATCCATGCTGTTTCATTTTCTTCCATAAACGTTCAACTCGTTTCTGTGTATGGTAGTTAGCATTTATGTAATGGCAGTCACCCGGGTGGCAGCCAGCCACTAAAACGGCTGCAGCTCCTCTCGCAAACGCTCGCTCGACGAATTTTGGAGCTATACGCCCGGAACACATGGTTCTTATTATGCGCACGTTTGGTGGATACTGCATTCTACTAACTCCTGCAAAGTCTGCACCAGCATAAGCGCACCAGTTACAGCAAAAAGCAACAATCTTCTTTTCTGCATCATGCTCCGTTATGGCGTCTATTTGTGCCAAAATCTGCTTGTCAGTGAAGTGGTTCTGGGTTAAAGCGCCGAAAGGACATTCTGCGGCGCATGTCCCACATCCGCCGCATGCAGCCTCTATAATCTCGATTCGCTTTAATTCCTCGTTTAAGGTTATGGCGTTATAGGGACAGACTTTTATGCAAAGCCCACAAGCCTTACACTTTTCAGGATCAAAAATTGGTGTGATGGCTTCGACAATCACTTTCCCCTTAGCCATCAGTATACCTGCGCGGGCTGTAGCTGCACTTGCTTGTGTTACGCTGTCCTTTATATCCTTTGGACCCTCGGCGCAACCAGCAAAGAATATTCCGCCTGTGGCAGCGTCCACCGGTCTCAGTTTTGGATGCGCCTCCATGAAGAAACCGTCTTGCGTTCTTGAAAGCGTTAATAAACGCTGTATTATTTCGCTGTCTTTTCTCGGCTCTAGACCTATGGAAAGGATAACCATGTCAACATTTTCTTTGTATAATTCCTTTTGCAGAGTATTCTCTCCAGTAAGCCAGAGATTACGAGTTTTTCTATCCTCTATTATCTCGGCTGGAAGCCCTCGGATGAACATGACGCCCTCTTTTTTCGCTCGTTGGTAGAGGTCTTCGAAGCCTTTTCCGTAAGCTCGTATGTCAATGTAGAAAACGTAGATTTCGGTTTCAGGCCAGTGCTCCTTAATTAGTAAGCTATCTTTAATCGTGTTCATACAGCAAACATTACTGCAGTACAATCTTCCGCTCTTTTCAGAGCGGGAGCCAACACATTGGATGAATGCTACACGTTTAGGAATCTGCAGATCGCTAGGCCTTATCAG
>Ga0209427_10004796_pt1 | contig 15560 bp, 15 predicted proteins | sample DeeMarSWOR136_30_FD_187465 | JGI IMG/M metagenome (GOLD analysis project Ga0209427, IMG submission 187465) | Marine sediment microbial communities from White Oak River estuary, North Carolina - WOR-1-36_30 (SPAdes) (version 2) | ecosystem: Environmental > Aquatic > Marine > Intertidal zone >...
TATCCCGATGACATTCGGAACTGGATGGGCACCTGATCTGACGGAACTCTCATTGATACCCGTTCCATACATTCCCACCTTTTCCAATTCAATCCCTCTGGCAGAGAAATAAAGACTGGCTTCTGGTCCCCCCTCCAAATACATGGCATTGAAAATGGAGAGTGGGAGAGATAACAGAATATTATTGAAATCATATCCAGAATAAGGAACCCCTGAAAAGATAAAAAGGACATTTCCCTCTTTATCCACCCCCAAGACAGCCAAGCTCCACCTCTTGTCTTGCTGAGACCAAACATTCTTTTGATGACAGCTGATCATCCGAATGCTCTGTATAAAAGTCTGGTACTTGGGTTTTAGCGTCTCAAAGTCCTGACACTCGAAGTCAATGATCTGAATCTCTGGAACCTTAGAACCCACTCGGTTAAAGGCTAAAACGGCTTTATAAGTTGAGTTAAGCCTCGGATTATTCACATGGAGAAAGTTCTTCATGTAGCCAACATTGCTCAGCCTATCCTTCTGATACATCCCGGCGTTAATGGCAGAAATGAGAGCGTACTGTTTACACCACTCCCGGGGTGTCAATCTAGTCCTTCCGACCTCTGAAGCACAAAGGAGCTTAAAAGAGTAATACTTTGGGTTAATCTTTACAACAATGATTTTTGAATCCTTGACAGGAGCTTCACCAGGGGGATCAAATTGTCCAATAGACAGTCCATGATCCACCTTTCTCCAAGGACTATTCTGAGGCAATCCATTGGAAGAAATGAGCATCAGGCAAATAAACGCAATGAACATTGAAAGAAATAAAGACCTTACTCTCATGGCTAAGCTTTCTTTTACTAGTTTCTCATCTTACCCTTCGGATTTGACCCTATGGTTGGTCAATTTCCCAACGTGCAATTCTGGATCAACCTTGAGGGAACTCAAAGCGTGAGGCGGAGGAGCCGAAAGGTTGACCTCATCGCTCTTCTTTTTCGGATCCTCTGGAGCAACAGGTTGAGGGGAGAGGGCTGGGGGAGAGGATTTTTTCTTCAGCTTCTCCTTAGAAAATTCGATTCCCTTCATCGCTTCATTGCGACGGTTTCCATTTGGAAAGGACTTGAGATAGAGTTCAAATTGCTGGAGGGCTTCCTCATATTTCCTCATTTTCAGATAGCACTCCCCGATCATATACCGTGCATAGGAGTTCAACTTGCTGGTAGGAAAGAAAAGAATCAGTTTAGAAAATCGGTCGATCGCCTCCTCATAATTGGCCTTGTGAAAAAAGGCCATTCCTGCGTCATAAAGTTCTCCGGGGTTCTGGGTTTTCCGCTGCCCCTGACTATAGGAAGAACCGGATAAAATGAAGGTGATTAGAATCAGTGCCGCTATCCATTTGGTCATGCGGACGCTTCCAGCAAACCTCATTGCAAATTATAAAGTTAACAATGAGCATTTCGTAGCAGTTTAGCCCTTTGAAAAGGCTATCAGAGTACCAGGTTATCAGGAAGTGGACATCAGGATATCAGAATATCAGGCTGAGAAAGAAGTCCCTGTCTGGTCTCCTGATATCCTGGTCACCTGATACCCGCCCTAACCGAGCAGAGTAGCCTGCCGACTTCAAAGCGCTAAAGTGGTAGAGCCATTCAAATTGTTTTCTTTCTTTTCCCCATTGCTAACTTTGCATCGCTAAGTGGTCATTTTGCAATGATCATTTAAAAAGTATGTCCATCGCTTCTCGAACCGTTTTGGCGCCAACCAATTCGATCCCCTTGACCCCTTTCATCTTCTCCTGATTCTGTTTCGGCAGCAGGCATCGTTTAAATCCCAACCTGGCTGCCTCCCTCACCCTGACCTCTGCTTGACTGACGCCTCTCACCTCGCCTCCAAGCCCCACTTCTCCAAAAACCACCATCTCCGGATCAATCAGTTTATCCTTAAAACTTGAGGTAATAGAGGCAATCACCCCCAAATCAACACCCGGTTCCTCTACTCTCACGCCACCAGCAATGTTGAGAAAGACATCGTGGTTGAGTAAACGGATTGCCAGTCGCTTCTCCATCACAGCAACCAGAAGGGATACCCGATTGGCATCCACCCCCTGAGCTGTCCTCCGGGGGAGGCCAAAGGGTGTGGAGACGACCAAGGCCTGAAGTTCGACCAGAATGGGCCTTGACCCTTCCACACCGGCCATGACGATGGAACCCGAGGTAGGTTCCGTCCGCCCCGAAAGGAAGAACTCCGAAGGGCTGGGGACTTCCACCAACCCGGATTCCTTCATCTCGAAAACGCCGATTTCATTGGTGGAACCGAAGCGGTTTTTGACAGCCCTCACAATGCGAAAGGCATGGTTGGCCTCTCCTTCAATATAAAGGACTGTATCGACCATGTGTTCAAGGACTTTGGGGCCTGCGATGAAGCCCTCTTTCGTCACGTGGCCGACCAAAAAGACGGGGATGGAGAGATGTTTTGCTAGATAGAGCAATCGGCTCGATGCCTCCCTCACCTGGCTGATCGATCCTGGGGTGGATGGGAGTTCAGAGGAATAGATGGTCTGAATCGAATCAACCACCACGGCCGACGGTTTCAGAGCTTGAATGTCCTGGAGGATTTTCTCCAGAGAGGTCTCTGAGACGACGAAGAGTTGAGAAGTGGAGACGCTCAAGCGGTCCGCCCTCATCTTTGTCTGTTGAAGGGACTCCTCTCCGGAGATGTAAAGAACCTTTCTCCCGTTCGATGCCAAACGGCTCATCATCTGGAGGAGAAGGGTCGATTTCCCTATTCCTGGATCGCCTCCGACCAAGACCACCGATCCAAAAACGATCCCGCCTCCCAACACCCGGTCAAATTCCCTGATCCCGACCTGAAGCCTCTCTCTTTCTTCTGTGACAATCTCGGTGATGGAAGTGGGCACAGCTTCCCTTTCAAATCCCAGGAGGTCCCTCTCGGGAATTTTTTCCTCTACTACGGCCCGTTCTTCGACAAAGGTGTTCCATTCCTGGCATCCGGGGCACTTTCCCAGCCATTTCGGTGCCTGATATCCGCAGGACTGACACACAAAATGGGTCTTCGCTTTAGGCATAACGTAATTCTTTCTTGCGGAGAGAGGAAACCCTGCACCCTACGATGCAGGGCCATGCACCCTGCCCTGAACTACGTTGAGTTCAGGACTAATCATGAACCCCACGTGGTTCATGGCGTGGTGCATGGGAGGAATTTTAGCAGAAAGGAGATTGGAGGTCAAAGATAAGATGGCCATCAGGCCTAGAAATGAGGAATCCCTTCCCTTTTTGAGGAGGGGGGTCTTCATCATTCCGTTCAAGCTTTCAATTCGGAGGTGCAGTGACCGCAACGCGTCGCCTTGATCGGAATCGTTGACAAACAGTAAGGACACTCTTTGGTCGTCGGCACCGGAGGCGGAGCTGCTTCTTGCCTCTTGAGCTGATTGACTCCCCGGATCAAAAGGAATACCGCATATGCAACGATAAGGAAGCTAATGATGGTGCTGATGAAAATGCCATAGTTGATGGACACCGCACCCGCTGCCTTAGCGGCTTCAAGGGACGCATAAGGGCCCGCCCCCTTCGCCCCCTCTTTGAGAACAATAAAGAGATTGGAAAAATCGATGTTCCCGAGCAACAAACCAATGGGCGGCATGATGATATCCGCAACCAGTGACTTGACGATCGTCCCGAAGGCTGCACCGATAATGATTCCAACGGCCATATCCACGACATTTCCTCGCATGGCAAACTCTTTAAATTCTTTCAACATGTTCCAGCTCCTCCTTTCGAGACGGGATGTTCGTTTCCCGCTTGGGTCTGCCTCGTGAGAGACAGGTCAAAATGAGTATTGGAGAGCGCCTATCCATTGAACGTCTGTCTTCTTGTAACCCTTTTCCGGTTTAGAATTGTAGTCGAGAATATTGGCTAGCCGGAGAGAAAACCCTGCTCCCAAAGGTGCCGTCAGCGCTGCTTCATTTCGTAAGAAATAAAGCCCGCCTTCCCCGATGGTAGGGTAGAATAGGAATTTATCATTGAAGGCCAACCACTTAAAAATCTGGTATCGAAAATCCAGACCGAGTCGGGCGGAAATTCCATCCGTATCTTTTCCTTCGTACCGGTCCCAGTAGAAATAGGCCACACCGGCCTCAAATAGAAGGAATTTGATTGGATCGTCCCAGAGCTGATAGCCGGCCCCAGGCCCGATGAACGTTCTGAATTTGGTATCGCTGAATTCATCATTCAACAAGTCCCCGCCAAGATAGCCGTAGAATTTTGGTGTGAAGAAATAGTCGTACTTTGCTTCACCGTAATGGTTCCGGGTCGTTACGTCACCGTCTTCCTCACCATAATTGAAGAGGTAGCCGAAACTGATCCTGTCTTTTTCAGTCTTCCTCGAGAGCTGAACGGCCACGGAGGCTCCTGCCCGGTCCGTGTTCCCGGTCTGAAGGTTACCACCGGCCGCGATGCTCCCCTTCCATTTGACGCGAGGCGGATTGATCGACTTCACGCTTTCCAGTGCAATGGTGGTGGCCTCTCTTTCAGGACTGGATTCCACGGCCAGCTTCTTATCTTCCACTGTCTTCACTTTCCCTTTCAAAACTTCGCCATCTTTCAGATGGACCTCCACTGGATTGTCGATATCGATCTCCTTGATCTTCCCCACCGGGATGACGATGGGGCCAGCGTAATCTGTGACGATGGTCAGGTTCCCGTCTATGACCCTTTCCACTTTTCCTGTCAGCGTATCGCCGTTTTCAAGAACGATCTTATCAGCAAAGACCTCTCCAGCGCCAATAAATAAAATCAGTAAAGCGATACCCCATGTCCTGCTTAGATGTTTCATCCTCCTGCGCATATCATGTCCCTCCTTTATATCTGTTTAAAAAATACCTAGTGCTTGCTGAAAAAAAATATTATTTAGACTATCAGCTAAGATTCCAAAGTGACAATTAGTAAAACCCTGTATTTTTAGAAAAAAAATTGCTTATCCTCGCGAATTCTTTCCCTCAACTTTTTTAAAAGTAAAGGAAATTCAATGAGTTAAGGGCATGTCCAACGGTTTATCAGAATTGTTGACAGTCAAAACCATTCCCTTATATACTGACTTTATTCTTTTCCAAAAATCTTAGGAGGTAGGAATGGGAACGACTTCATCCCCCCTCACCATTGCTAAGGGAAAGAGAGACATTTCCCTATTACCCAGAATGGCCAATCGCCATGGGCTCATCGCCGGGGCCACAGGAACAGGAAAGACAGTCACCTTGCGAGTTCTGGCCGAGCAGTTCAGCCAGATCGGTGTCCCTCTTTTCATGGCAGATGTCAAGGGAGATCTCTCCGGAATTCCTTTGCCAGGAGGCGAAAATCCTAAGGTGAAGGAACGGGTTCAGACCCTTAAGCTCAGCGGTTTTGGCTTCGAAGGCTACCCTGTGACCTTCTGGGATGTCTTTGGGGAACAGGGGCATCCCGTTCGTACCACCATTTCAGAGATGGGTCCCCTGCTTTTAAGTCGCATCCTTAACCTCAATGAAATCCAGAGCGGCGTACTCAGCATCGTCTTCAAGATTGCCGATGACAATGGCCTTTTACTCCTTGACTTGAAGGATCTTCGATCCATGGTCCAGTTTGTGGGGGACAAAGCGAGCCAGTTCAAGACCCAGTATGGGAATATCTCTGCAGCAAGCATCGGTGCCATGCAGCGAAACCTACTGAGCCTCGAGGAGCAGGGGGGGAACAGATTCTTTGGAGAACCTGCCTTAGACCTTCAGGACTTCATGCAGACAGATAAGGATGGAAAAGGAATGATTAATATTTTGACTGCTGACAAACTGATGCAGTCGCCTCGGGTTTACGCCACTTTTCTTCTGTGGATGCTTTCGGAACTATTTGAGCAGCTTCCAGAGGTTGGAGATCCTCAGAAACCCGATCTGATCTTCTTCTTTGATGAAGCCCACTTGCTCTTTGATGATGCACCTAAGGCACTGGTCGAAAAGATCGAGCAGGTGGTTCGTCTCATTCGCTCCAAAGGGGTTGGCGTTTATTTTGTGACGCAGAATCCGCTGGATCTGCCCGATACGGTATTGGGACAACTTGGAAATCGGGTACAACATGCCCTCAGAGCTTTTACGCCTAAGGACCAGAAGTCGGTCAAGGCTGCCGCAGAGACTTTCCGTGCAAACCCAAAGCTCAATGTGGTTAAGGCGATCACAGAACTGGAGGTAGGGGAAGCCTTGGTCTCGGTCTTGGATGAGAAAGGTTCCCCCACCGTTGTTGAACGTGCCTTCATTTGTCCTCCTCACAGCCGGTTGAGTCCTCTTACGCCAGAAGAACGGAGTCGGTTCATCCGGGAATCTGTGCTATATGGCCATTACGAAAAGACGGTGGATCGTCAATCGGCTTACGAAGAACTAAAGACAAGAGCAGAGCAGATGCAGGCAGAAGCCCCACCGGAGAGCCAGAAACGTCGGGCCGCCGTACCCAAATCTCAGACGGAACAAATATTGGGCGCTGCTGTGAAGAGCGCAGCCCACGCCATCGGCAGCCAGGTCGGCCGACAGATCATCCGGGGCGTACTTGGTTCCCTCTTTGGAGGGGGCCGGAGAAGATAAGAAAAAACCTACTCTTTACTTTTTTCCTACCCTATTTCTCTGAACGTTAGAATCCAAAGCGCCGGAACCCCGCCTGTCCCGCAGAAGCGGAACGTAGCTCTTACCGGTCAGCATAGTGCCGAAAGGGTTGGGACGTAGATCCCCTGGCAAAATGGGTCGCTCCGTTAGACTGAACTCTACCATCCGGGTCTCGTTTCCTCGGTAGAGGGTTAGACGAACTTTCTCGCCCACCTTGAACGAGCGAATCAGCTGCACAAACCTGTCCGGATCATCCAAAGGTTGGTCGTTAATAGCGGTAATGATGTCGCCTCCCAGTAAAAACTCCATTTCTGCAATCATAATCGGCAGCTCCCCTGCGTGCACCCCTGCCTGCTGGGCTGGGCTTCCTGGTTCGACTGTTTCAACGAGAAAACCATTGGCCATAGGCATGTTGATGATCCCCATGACCTCCTTCTTGATCAGCTTACCACTTATGCCGAACCAGGGACGGATCACCCGTCCTCGATCCGCCAGTTCCGGAACAATATTTTTAGCCACATTGATCGGTATGGCAAAACTGATATTCTGAGCCTCAGCCATGATGGAGGTGTTTATCCCGATCACCTCTCCACACCGGTTCAAAAGTGGCCCACCCGAGTTGCCGGGGTTGATCGGTGTATCGGTCTGGATGAGCGGAAGCATCAGGTTCATCGGGGATTCAGGCAGGATCCGATTGACTCCTGACACCACACCACGTGTCAAGGTCTGTTCAAGACCAAAGGGGTTGCCGATGGCCATGACCTCCTCCCCGATTCGGATCGCATCCGAGTCACCCAAGGTTGCCTTGGGATGACCTTCCGGAGGAACTGGAATACGGAGGACGGCGAGGTCAAAGATCGGATCGACCCCAAGAAGTTTTGCTTGGGTCCTGTGGCCATCATCCAAGGTAACCGCAATGACCTGACGCCCAAAGACTAAATGGGAATTTGTCAGGACGAGGCCATCATCGCTGATAATGAATCCCGAACCAACGGCCGTACTCACCCGACGAGAGATCTTTAAGGGGTCGATCGCCAATGCGGTGACGAGCACCACAGACGGCGAAACCCTCTTAAAAAGCTCCGGGATCGATTCGGTACATTCAAGGCTTGCCATTGCCCCGGGTATTTGCGTTGTTGTAAGGGACGCAATGGTGAAAATCGAAACCAGCCATCTTTTCATGTCAGCACCTCCAAAGTGGAAGATTTTGCAAAGACGTCGAACGATAAAAGTCTACTAGGTGTAAACAAATCAATCAATATCAATTTCAAAAAAGAATTTCTTCCCCTATGGCTCTAAATGAATAAATGCGTCCTCGCCCTCGTCTATAGATGTGAAACGATTCAATCAGATTGAAGAAATAAGGAGGACGGACCAATGAAAACCCTAAGACTTTTGATAGTCCTATCGATACTTTTTCTCATCCCTGCCACTTCTCACTCGGAGAATCTCGGAGATTTGCGTATCAGTCTCATTGAGGGTGATGTTCAGATACGGACAGAAGATACAGGGGATTGGGTTGCTGCATCGATCAATATGCCTCTGATAGAAGGAGATCGGTTATGGGTCCCCGAAGGGGGCAAAACCGAACTTCAGCTCAGGGATGGGACATACCTCAGACTTGATCAAAACTCCGCCCTTGAAATATTGACGCTCGAAAACGATTCCTTCCAGTTCTATTTAAATGAGGGCCAGGCTTATGCCAATTTTAGAGGGAGGAACGGTAGCTTTCTTCAGATGGATACACCCGTTTCTTCAACACGGGCCTATGACCATTCGATTTTCAGGGTGGATGTAAGCCCTGAAGGCCTCAACCGGATCTCCGTTCTCAAAGGATTAGTCGATGTGGAGAGTCGAAGTGGAAAAACCACCGTCAAGGCAGGCTACACCCTTATGCTTAAAAATCAAACCTATGCCGAGTTGTCTCCCTTAGGTCCTCCAGATGAATGGGAGAGATGGAATATGGAGAGGGATCGGAGACTGGCTGAATGGAAACCCCCTTCTTCCTATTTGCCTGAAGACTTGTATGCCTACTCTGGAGACTTTGAGTCTTATGGAAGATGGGTCTATGTTGCAGAATATGGTCATGTCTGGAGGCCCACGGTTGTTGTGTCCGTCGGATGGGCTCCATATAGAATTGGTCGGTGGGTGTGGATCAGAGGCGATTATGTGTGGATCTCTTACGAGCCGTGGGGCTGGATACCCTATCATTACGGTAGGTGGGCCTTCGTTCCCGCCTTTGGTTGGTGTTGGGTTCCTCCGGTCAGGGGGGCTGTGTTTTGGGGACCCGGATTTGTCGCATGGGTCCGGACTCCCACCTATGTAGCATGGGTTCCTCTTGGCCCAAGAGAGATATATTATGGCCGTGGCCATTATGGCCCCTACAGCGTCAATATTACAAATGTTAATATTACCAATATCCACGTGAATAAGACGACCTACAAAAATATTCATGTCCAAAATGCGGTGACCGTCCTCCATCACGACACCTTTGTCAAAGGAAAACACATAGACGTGAAATTAAAGGAGAACCCTTTTTTAAAGGAAAAAATCCTCGTGGGCAGACCGGATATAAAACATGAGAAGACCACGGTCATGCCCGTTATCAGAGAAGTTCCAAAGGCCAAAAGACCGCCCGACCCAATCAGGGAGATCAGAGTAAAAGAGATAAAAGAAAAACGTCCTTTAGTAAAAGAAAGACAAGTATCAGTCTTCAAACCTGAATCACCTCCGAAGGAGATGACTTTGAAAGTAAAAGAGGGTAAGCCTGTTCCAAGGGAGGTCGAAAAGGTGAGAGCACCCAAACCTCCTCAAGGGGGGATAGAAAAACCCCGTGAAGTCAAACCTTCGGAAAAAAGAATCGAGAAGACAAAATCCGTCGAGAAGGGAACAGAGAGACCTCCAGAAACTAAACCACCGGAAAAAGAAGTAGGGAGAACTGAAAAACTCAGGCCAACGGAAAAGATAATGGGGAAGCCCCAGGAATCCAGAATATCGGAAGAGCGTATAGGGAAACCTAAAGGAGTAGAAAAATCCAAAGACACCAGCTCTTCCGAGAGAGGGCCCGCAAAAAACAAGGACATTAAACCTTCAGAAAGAGGAAGTCAAAAAACTCGGGAATCCAAACAGGATGAAAGACGCATGGAGCGTCCTCGAGAGACGAAACCGCCGGGGAAGACAATTGAAAAAACAGGGCCCGTCGGTAAAGGGATGGAGAGAACCCGAGAATCTAAACCTCAGGAGAAAGGAATTGAAAGAGGAAGGCCCATGGAGAAAGCAATCGAATCCCGAACTCCTGAAAGGGGAAGTGAGAAACCCAGAGACGCTAAACCATCAGAGGGGAGAATGGAAAGGCCCCGGTAAACAGGTCCTCAGGAGAAAGGGAGAGCAAGTTCCAAGGAATTGAAACGACCTGAAAGGAAAATTGGACGCCCCCGAGAATCGAGGCCTTCGGAAAGGAAGATTGAAAGATCGAGACCAACAGAAACGAAAAAAGAAAGGTCCATGGAACTCGGATCCATTGAGAAAAAGGTTCAAAGTCCCAAAGAGTCGGTCACTCGTTTAGAATGTTACTCACCTATGGAAATATGGGCGCTGTCCTTATTTCACTATTTCAGGTTTTGACGTCCCTATTTCAGGTTTTGACTCTCGCACTCCCTCTTTCTCTTATCTTGAGATGGCATTCATGAAATCTTGATCCTGCAGGATCGTAACAACAGCTTTGTAAACGGCACCGTCAATGGATCGATTCAGGCTAGCCATCGAGGGATTATTACCCTCGTAACTCTTGGACCATGTCCCATCTTTCCTCTCAACCCGAACGTGGACAATACACCGAGTCGCAAACGATCCCCAGTAGAGCCCTGCTTGTTCAACCTTAACTCTGAAGGCCTCTTGGCCATTAGGGGTGACTTGCACCCCCCTGCCCCTGAGTTCGCTCTCCAACTGACTGACGATAAAACTCGTCCACACGTTGTAATCCGCATAATACTTGTGGTAGCCCTGAGTTGCTATGAGCGTGAGTTTGGAGTCTGGCACGCCGTTTTCAAGAGAAATCGCTTTGTTGGTGTTCATTGGACCGACGACGTCCATTTTTACTGGAATCGGGCCCCTTGGAACTGTGACGTGGGAACAGGCAGAAAAGAAGAAAGCTAAAATCACAGTCAACAAAGTAAGAACGAGTTTTTGAGTAATATTCATCTTTTTATCCTCCTTGTTTTGAGATTCAGTCTTGGACGATCTTAAGGTGAATCGCATTTTTTCTTAAATAATGAAAGTTCAAATAGCAAGTATTGTGCCATGTTGCCGGATGGTTATAAGCTATTAAAATTGTTATATATTCTTAAAACAGCCATTTAAAAGGTCCCTTCTGTTCATGGTCAACTTCTGATCATTTGGACGAGTTTTGTAAAGAAAAACCTTTTCTCCCCCAAGGTCAAATCCTACTTCCTGAGTGAAGTTGCAGACATAAATATGATGGGCAGGAAAAAATGAAGGGAACTTCTCTATGCTTTGAAGTTGGCCTGTTTGCTTGGTTGATGCTTGGGGTGGATGAACCTCATCCCCATTAGAAGCGTTTAGGTAGGACAGTGAACTATCGGAGCCACATCTTACTAAAACATCGAAGCGGTGGGCGTGTTCCTTACTTCCCGAATACCTCTTTGAGAAGATCAGTCACTTGCGCTTTGGGATCCGTTCGAATCTTGCGCTCTTCTTCCCCCAACACATGAAACAATCCGTCAAGGGCTTTAGTCACAACATAACCATCTATATCGAAGGTTTCCTTCTTGACAAACGGGATGGACTCATATTTTCCCACGAGTTCCTTGTATTGTCGCGTCACACCTACTTCGTTCATGGTCTTTTCAATCACCGGCCGGAAGGCCTCGGTGAGATTATCAGCTGTCTTCCCTTTAAAATAGTCCGTTGCTGCCGTCTCATTGCCCGACCAAATCTTTCGGACATCTTCAAAGCTCATCTCCCCAATCGCATCCCAGAAGATCTGTTTCGCAGCGGGAGCGGCCTTTTCAGCTGATCGATTCATACTCAGTACGAATTCGTCTACCTTCGGGCCATATCCCACTGCCCTTAGACCCTTCTCCACCGTCCGAAGTTTTTCAGGCATGAGGATCTTGATGGCTTGGTTCAAAAAGTATCCATCGTTTTTTCCTGTTACGTTGACCGTGTTCTCCGCTCCAATCTTGAGCGCTTCCTTCAACCCAGAGCCAATCTTCGCATCGCTCAACCCCCTTGTCTGACCGATGCCTAACCCTTTGAAAATTTTATCGAGTTGGGCTGAGGCAGGTAACGCTGCCAACAATATAATCATAATGACAGTAATCGCTCGAATCATCATATTCATACCTTCCTCCTCATGAATGTTTTCACTTCAACCTCTCAGCCTATTCAAACTGTGAGGGGGTAACTTTGCTTAGGTTAGACTGACAACCTCTACCTGTCTCTCAGCAGCCAAACTCTTCCTGTGCAGTTTAAGACGCTCAATCTCGTGCAACGTCTCAGAGGTAAGGTAGCTCTCCCCGCAATTTGGGCAGCTCACCACAGGAATATTTTCTATTACAAAAAGACTTCTCCCTTTCCCGTAGGTTCTGGCTACTCTACGGATCCGCGCACCTTTCTTTCCACAAATGTCACATATCATAGATCTCACTCCTGTTATTACCGTAAGTATACTGTTATGATGACTAATTTGCCAGTCGGACTTAGCTTTGCAATAATCTCGATTCTTTCTCCCTCAATTGTTTCACCCCTAATACGGTATTTCCATTCCCCGTTACTCTATCCCTCTGCCTCTCTTGGACTTCCCCAGTAAGGATGCCACGTTCCACATCGTAAATCGTCAACCCATCTTCATTCATTTCCTCTTCTGCATGAAGGGTCATCACGTACTGACGCGTTCGAATCTTTCCCCGCATCCTATTCAGAATGCGCTTATATCCCATAACAGCTTTTCTTTCCCCGCACAATTCTATCAGATTGACTGAATTTGTAAATCAGAAATTAATTTGTAAACAACTCTTCAACCACTCCCTCTCTTGTGAGGGGAGAAGGAAACGCACGGGAATTACTTATTGGAAGGATAGACTCCTCGCACTCTTCAAAAGGTAGGTCTTTTATGATATGACTTTTACCATGGAAATGGAAAATCGGGATCTTCTTGTGGAAGGGGCAAAGGTTTTTGGAATCTATTTACATGAAAAAGAGGTGGAGGCTTTTGATTTCTATCTAAGGGAACTCCTCAAGTGGAACCAAAAGATCAACCTCACTGCTATCCGGTCAGAGAGGGGGATCGTCTTAAAACATTTTCTCGACTCCCTCTCTGTCTATCCTTATCTGTCTGAGACGATTTCCCTCCTGGATGCTGGATCCGGGGCGGGTTTCCCTGGAATCCCATTAAAGATCGTTCAACCCTCTCTCGAAATTACTCTAATCGATTCGGTCCGTAAGAAAGTCGACTTCCAAAGGCACATTATCCGGATGCTCGGTTTAAAACGAATTGGGGCCATCCATGGCCGTGTCCAGGATAAAGAAGTCCTTCAAAGCCTAACCGGGCAATTCGATACGGTCATTTCGCGAGCCTTCTCCGATCTCCAAACTCTTCTATTGCTCACTTATCCTTTCCTAAGGAAAGGAGGCCTCTTACTGGCAATGAAAGGGAAACGGGAGAGAGGTGAAATTGGACGCCCTTGTAAGGGAGAAGAGACCCAATACCGATTACAAAAGACCGTTTCTTTTCTGCTCCCTCAAAGCTCTTTTAAAAGATCGATTCTCCTGTTTCAAAAACGATGAAAGTGTGCTATATAGAATGGAATTAGATGGAATATTGGAGTGTTGGAATATTGGATGAAACATGATCAGGTTGAGGTTTAGGTTGAGGTCGAGAATTTCTCAGCCTTAACCTTAGCCCTTTTTACTCTGCCATTATTCCCTGCCTACCGGCAGGCAATCATTACTCCAATACTCCACTATTCCATAGGGTTTTCTTGTGGCGCGTGTGATCTGCATTGCCAATCAAAAAGGGGGAGTGGGAAAGACGACCACGGCAATCAATCTCTCTGCCTCTATCGCGGTTGCGGAAAAGAAAGTCCTCCTTATTGATATCGATCCTCAGGGGAATTCAACGAGCGGGATGGGGTTTAGCAAAGAAGGACCTCGGGAGACTATCTATCATGCCCTGCTCCGAGGTTCCGGATTGAAAGAGATGATCCAGAAGACGGAACTTTCCTATCTCGACATGGTGACCTCCAATACGGATTTGATCGGTGCAGAAGTGGAGCTAATCCACGCCAAGGGTCGGGAGAAGAAGCTGGATCACCTGCTCAAAGAGATTGAGGCGGAATACGACTTTATCCTCATCGACTGCCCTCCCTCTCTGGGGCTTCTCACCATTAACTCCCTCACCGCCGCTAACTCGGTGATCATTCCACTTCAGTGCGAATACTATGCCATGGAGGGGCTGGGTCAGCTACTCAAGACCATCCGTCTGATCAAACAGGCTCTCAATCCTAAACTGGAGATCGAAGGGATCTTGCTCACCATGTTTGATGGTAGAAACAACCTCTCCCACCAGGTCGCCCATGAGGTGAAGGGGCATTTCAAAGATAAAGTGTTCAAGACGATCATTCCCCGGAATATCCGACTGAGTGAAGCTCCCAGCCATGGGAAACCTGCGCTTTTATACGATATCCAATCCAAGGGTGCGGAAAGTTATTTGAATCTCGTTAGGGAAATCATGGTGAATGGAAGGATCGATGGCAACTAAGAAAACAGCATTGGGAAAAGGGCTGGGGGCCCTTCTTCCCGAATTTGATCAGGGGGAATCGAGAGCTCTCTTCTATTGCGGAATTGAAGAGATCATTCCTAATCGGTCTCAACCCCGGAAGCATTTTGATGAATCGAAACTTCAAGAATTGGCGGAGTCCATTAAAGAGAAAGGAATCCTGGAGCCCCTGATCGTCAAAAAGCTTGATCAAGGCTATGAGCTGATTGTCGGGGAAAGGCGATGGCGCGCGGCCCAAAAGGCAGGATTGAAGGAAGTCCCGGTGTTGGTGAAAGAGGTGGAAGGCCGAGAGGCTTTGGAACTCTCCCTCATTGAGAACCTCCAGAGGGAGAATCTCAACCCCATTGAGGAGGCAGAGGCTTTCAAGCGTTTGACAGAGGAGTTCAATATCAGTCAGATGGATATGGCCACGCGGATTGGAAAGGATCGAACCACGATCGCCAATGCCCTCCGGCTGCTCAAACTCCCCCTGGAAGTGAGAACCCAACTCTTACAGAATCGCATCACCTCCGGACATGCCAGAGCGATCCTCAGTCTCGAGACAAAAGAAAAACAAAAGGAACTCTGTTCACTGATCATCCAGAGAGGTCTATCCGTGAGAGAGGCGGAAGCCCTTGCCAAGCGATGGTCAGAGAAACCGAAGAAAAAGACCGTCTCTGGCCGAAAGACGGGAGACTTACAAAGTCAATTGAACAGTCTTCAGGATTCTCTGAGACAACGGTTGGGGACGAAAGTCCGTATCCTGTCGAAAGGAAAACGGGGAAAGATCGAAATTGAATACTATTCTTATGAAGATCTGGAGAGGATCATCGAAGCAATCTTAGGGAAATAGAAAACTCGAAATCCGAATTTCGAAATTCGGAACAAATTCCAATAGAGAATCAGGGCACCAGGAAATCAGGATGCAGGATATCAGAAAACCAGAACATCAGGAAAAGTACAGACAAAAGAACTTGTAAACCTGATTCCGTGATATCCTGATATTCACCACCTGATACGCTGATCCTCTGATAATCGTTAGACCTATTTCGATTTTCGTGCTTCGCAATTATGACGTAGGAAAGGAGTCTTCCATGTTAGGAAAATCGCAGTCGTCAAAAGGGGACCCAAAACTCTCTTCTCCCATGGAGGAAATCAGCGCCTTCCTGGGGAAGG
>Ga0209427_10004797_pt1 | contig 15558 bp, 2 predicted proteins | sample DeeMarSWOR136_30_FD_187465 | JGI IMG/M metagenome (GOLD analysis project Ga0209427, IMG submission 187465) | Marine sediment microbial communities from White Oak River estuary, North Carolina - WOR-1-36_30 (SPAdes) (version 2) | ecosystem: Environmental > Aquatic > Marine > Intertidal zone >...
ATTGTATTGTTCGCTGCATTTGGCTACCGCCGAGGTGCTTTCGCCGGATGATACCATAGTAACCTGGATGCTGGACGAGCTCGAGGACAACATCTTCTTCTCCTGGCAGTCCGGCTATAATGTGGCCGATTACGAACAGACCTGGTTTGAGCGCGGCGGGTTGACACTGCAGCCCTGCTTGTTGGATACGCCGATTGTCTATATGGCCCGCGACGAGATTTCCGCCGCGCTGCGCTCGTTCTGGAATACTTACGCATTACTGGTCTATCCCGACGCTCAGTGCTTTGCCGAATGGGCCAGCAGGTTCGGTGTCGGGGGCGGTCCCGTTTACAAAACATCAGATGAATCTCGATTTATAATGTGGCTGCGGCAACTGCTTGTTTGGGAAAACGGCGACCAGTTGTGGTTTGCCCGTGCAACACCCCGAGAATGGCTCAAAGATGGAAACGTAATTCTTATAGAACGTGCGCCAACCATATTTGGAATCGCCGGACTGGTAATACGCTCTGAGCTAAGCAAGGGGAAAATTTATGCGACCGTAACGCTGCCAGGACGCCCCCACGTCTGCTTGTCGCAGACAAGCGTGGGGGCGGAGGTCTGGCTGCGCCTTCGGCATCCACAGGGGCTTTGGCCGAATAAAGTCTGTATCGATGGCCAGCCGGTCGGCGTCGAGCGGATAATTGGACCAGACATACGTTTGGTGCCCGGCGTAAAAGACCTATCCAGGCCTGTCGAGGTTACGGCTGAATACTTAGCAAGATAAATCCTGATTTCTGAAACTTAAAGGCAAAAATTGGAGCCGGCACAACGTCTTTGCCGGATTAACGATACTTCGGCTCCGTGCCCTCCAGCCAATGCGCAGAGAATTCAGCAAAATCATAGATATCAATCCTGGTATCCCTGTTGAGGTCGTTTTTAGAGCACCAATTATTGCTGTCACCGCAGCCTTCGGTCTGCCAGTATAATGCAAGTATGGCGTAGTCAGCGAAGTCTGCATCGCAATCGCTGTCGAGATCGGCGGCCAAGCAGTACTCTGATATGTCGCTTTCGACGAAATACGGAGGCAATCCGGAACCTTCCGAAAGTCCGACAAGTCCGTCACCGGCAGCAATATCCAGATACGTAATCCTTATCTTGCCGTTATAGAATATCTCGACCTGGAAGGTGTTGGCGTTCTCTAAGCTGAATTCCGGCACGTTCTCAAATGTTACAACGATTCTATCGTCGAGCTGTTTCCAGGAGACTGTCCCTCCTGCCGAAGGGTCCAGGTCATCAAACAAGGCAGATATTCGAGGCAGGTCAAAGTGATTTTCAAAACTCTCAAGACGATGATTGTCGCCGGAAATGAAGGTGATATAACCGTTGCTTCCGATGTAGATTGTTCCATAGCTTGTGCCATAGAATTCAATCTTTTTGGCGCCGAGGTCTATTTGTCTGTAGTCATCGTCCCTGAGCGAGATAATGGTTCCGCCGGCAGGGTCGACAGGAAAACTCGCGGCTTCCATACCACAGGCTTGATAATAGCTGCCCGAGCCGTCAGGTGTTAGCATCAGCGTGCGATTGGCCATATCATTGCGCTCAGGGTCACCGGGATCAAAGGGATACTCGAAGTTAAACAGCTCAGTAAAATAGTCAACCTGCTCAATGGTCATTGTCACCGGAATGATTATCTGGGGCGTATATGGGTCATCGGAATAAACTATAATCTGACCTTCGTAAGTTCCAACCGGTAGAGTAGCGTCAAATATTACATTAACATCGTTTACTTCGCCGGGAGCAATTATACCGGCATCTGGCACGATATCAATCCAGGGTGCCTCTGTTCCAAGAATAGCGTTGTGTACGTTGAGCCGTCCACCGGAGACACAGCGTCCGTTTAAGCTCGGCTTCGGGTCAACCGTTCGCATAATTAAATCTTTTACCTCCATATGAGATAATATCGGACAGACCGACCAGACAAGGGCGCAGGCACCGCTAACGTGGGGAGTAGCCATCGATGTACCGTACATCCAGTAGTAGCCGCCGTCCCTATAGCAACTGCGGATTTGGTTAAAGAAGTCACCGCCTGGAGCACCGAGGTCAATGGAAGTTAAGCCGTAGTTTGAGTGCTCTGATAATCGGTCATCATGGTCGGTCGATAGTACAGCAATGATATTATCCAGCTCATAACTGGGTGGATAGTACGGGATATCGTCATTATTGCTGTGGTAACCATTACCTGCGGAAGCTATAAAGAGAATTCCTGCATCCCCGGCGGCCCTTATGGCATCTTCAAGGGCGCTACTGTAAGCGCCGCCTCCCCAGGAATTGCTCATTACTCTGGCACCCATAAGTGTAGCATATTGTACGGAGGTAACCGCATCGGAAGTCCAGCCACTACCATAGGCGCCGAGAAATTTCACCGCCATTATCTTGACATCCCAGCACACGCCTGCTACACCCTCAGCGTTGTTGCCCACAGCGCCTATTATTCCTGAAACGTGTGAACCGTGGCCCTCGTCGTCTATCGGGTCACCATCATAATTTGAAAAGTCGTAACCATAAATATCATCCACGTAACCATTGCCGTCATCATCGACACCCGGAGTTCCGTTGTACTCGGCTTCATTGACCCACATATTCGCTGCAAGGTCGGGATGCGTGTAGTCAACACCGGTATCGAGGACCGCTACAATGACCTCTTCGATGGCCCCACTGCTGCTGGTGGCTATCTCCCATGCCTCCGGCGCATCAATATCAGCGTCAACCGTTCCGAGAGTTTGGCCTGTATTGTGCATATTCCAGAGTTGGCCGAACATCGGGTCATTAGGAATTAGTGATAGCGCCTTAACTTCGTAATTTGGCTCGACATATAGCACATCATCGCGCCCGGAAAGCAATCTTATCCCCTCTTCTACAGTCATTCCTTGAGGTAGTGGTATCAGGCACAATCCTGGTACGATTGAATATTCCTGCGTAACTTCCGCGCTGCCAAGAGTGCTCATTAACGCATTTGCCCTGGCGACATCTGACTCAGAGACATCCCCCTGAGGCGCAAAACGGACAAGTAACTCGCCCTCGGAATGAGGTAGATCAAGTCGCACCCCCGCTGCTTCGTTTTTGCGAAGCAAAACGTCGAGGGCAGGTTCGGATTCATTACTTATGGGGACATCATTAATTTTCTCATTTGAGGACGTTGCAGATTCACCTTCCGAAGCCGGTACGAAACTTATCTCACGGCTTTTGAGAACAAACTCTAAGTCTCCATCGCCGGCATTTCCAATCGTCAGGATTTCACTTCGAAACTCTCCGGATGGAATACTTATTTTTAAGGAATGAGGCTTTACCCAGACCTTTGGTTCGGCTTGCACAGTTAAAATAACCGTGCGATTGTAAACTGTAGTAGTGGTGATATTGGTGAAAATCAATTGTCCGAGGTGCTTTCCTGCCGGTTTGGTATTGGCTTGAGAATTGGGAAAAACAACCACGGTGGCTGATTGGCCGGGTTCGATGCTGCCATTCATTGGGTCGGCACCCAGCCAGGGCACACTCGGTTCTACAGACCAACTGATAGCGATGGGGCCGTTGTTGGTCAGCTGATAGAGTGTATTCGACGGCAAGAAAGGCCCGCCAAAATGACCAGAGAACTCAAAATCTTCTTCCGGTTCAACTTCCAAATAATCAGGTATCCCACTACCGCTCAACAGCAGCCCAACCTCGGGCTCATCATCGTCGTTGCTTTTTATAATAACCACAGCTTCGTATTCCTTTACCTCTGTCGGCGCAAAAATTGCATTAAAGGTTATATAACTGACAGGCGGTATGACAGCCGGCAAATGCGGAACGCCTTCCAGTCTGAACACCGGTTGTATGGATACATTATCTACGAACCAGTCGTCGTACGGGTTGTATACGCCTATGCTTCTTATCCGCAATCTAAAGTTCGCGTGATATGCTGCAGACGGCAGAGGAACGACCGATTCGACGTAATTTGTCATATCCGGGCCACCTCCCAACTGACGTTCCAGTTCGACCCAGGCCGTGCCGTTCCAGTACTCTACTATCAAATCGTCACCCTCATCTGCATGCTCACCTCCGCCCGTCCGCTGCCACCAGTATCTAAGTTCTAAACCGCTCAGGCCGGAAAGGTTTATGACACGCGACATTACCGCATCTCTCCCGTTGGGGTCGCCATTCAGACGCAGCGAATAAGGAGGTGTCGGTTCCTCCAATCCGACTTCGTCAATAGTGGGAAAGCCACCGGTGCCTGTCCAGTTGTCTGGGTTCAATACCGTAGCTGGAAAATCGTCAAAGAAAACTTTATATAGTGCTTGTGGAGATGATATTTCGGAGACTATTAGGTTGTTATCCGGGCTCATATTCCAAATCATGATTTCTTCTGTAAGCGATTGTCCTACGATACAGTCTCCAAAAGGCATATTCAGGTCATCCGGCGGGTCAATACTATCATATACCTCAATCTCTGGTGGAATTGGTATTACTTGAAGTCTCACAACCCTAATCTCACTGTATCCGGTCGTGAGGTTTATAAATGTAATTACGTCGTTATAATCACCTGGTGATAAGGTATTGGCATTTGCGGTAATGGAAAATACAACGTTCTGAGAATCGCCGCCATTAGGGTCGCTATGGGGATTAAGGGTGCCGCTATTGGGCACGATGCTAAGCCAGGGTTGTGTAATTGTGGCAGTCCATTGAATAGGACCGGCCCCAACGTTTGTAAGCGTGTAACTCTGGCTTGTCGGAGTGAAAGGCCCTCCCTTATTTCCCCAAAAGTCGAGACCTCGGGATGGTGACACCCATAAATCATCTCTCAGAAACGGTAGATACAATACAGCATTGCCCACAATCCGGTCCTGATTGGGATTGGACTCAAAGTAATCATGACCAATGAGAACTACGTGTCCACGTCCTATCATCTTATGCATGACAACCGGTCCGTATCCTGGCCTTTCTACTATTGCTCCGCCATCGATAGTGTAATAATAAGAGCTGTAACGAGAGGCGGTATAAGTTGTGGAAACTCCCTGTACGATAGGGTCATCCGGCACCAATACGTTAACGTCCTGAATGCTGAAATTCGAACTTGTAGTAATATTCATTAAACCGGCTCCGGTAAGGATGCCGTATCTCTGGTCGTAATCACATTGAATTACGGCACCTCCCTCCCTAACAAAGTCCTGCAGGATAGGTGCCCACGCTTTGCCAATGTTGAACAACTGGGCCAGATTTGAATTCTCCTGTTCCGGAATAAGTAATATTTGGTGCATTGGCAGGATTGAGGCCAGTTCGTTGTAGTCGGTCAAATCCGTAATTGAAAAGTTTGTACCGGTAGAATCAATAGCTTTGATTGTATTGTCGTATTCGCCGCCGGGAGACATATCCGCATACTGAGTATAGACCAGCACCCTTCTTATCCCAATCATAAGTTTGACATATCGTTTCTGAACCGCGCCGCTGTTTAGATTTGTAAAACTCACGGGACCGGTATGAATACCCTGGGGTAAAATATTGGCATTGGCATTTATAGAAATAGTAACCGGCGTATTAGTGCCGGGCTGAAGGGTTCCGGTATTCGGGTTGGCATCAAGCCAGGTCACGTTCGGCTCCACTGCCCAGTTAAGTGCAGAAGTGCCGGTATTACTAAGGGTATATACCGTGCTGGGAGGGTCAAAAGGCCCCCCTTCATTGCCTGTTGAAATAGCATCCTCGAATGGGGTAATTTGCAGGTCATCGGGAGGCATTGGAATTAGATTGACCAACTGCATATATTCACTTACCGATAGCCCCTGCAAGGCCACACTACTGAGGTTTCCTGTTTCTAATGAGGTGATGATGCCCGTTGCCTCTTCAATAGAACTTAGGCGGTTATTTTCTTGAACAGCAAAGGTAAGAAATGCGACTGTTTCATCTGGATTAACAACTACATTGTCGTACCGCCAGGCGAGGCGATCGGCTCCATAGACGTCTCCATAGAGTTCAATATAATCGATGGGCTCATCGGCTCCTGTAAGGTAAATAATATGAGCAAGCGAGGGGTCACCTCCGCCATCCGAATAGTCATCGGTGGCAACCCATTGGTCTGTTAGCTCGATGATGTTATCTTCATCGTCGGTACCGGTGATTGTTGTTGAGGTATCAGAGCCCAGATTACTAAAGTATTCGACGCTTACGGTAATTGGCGAGCCTGTCAGATTATAGAACGAATCATACCATCGACCAAAGTTCCCCAGTGGTCCGTCCTTTGACGCAGGTACATAAAGCTTGCGGGTGACACGCAAGCCACTAACCGTCTCGGTGGTACCAATGATATTTCGGCCTGAGATTGTAAGATTAGTTGCGTTATAATTTACGCCGTTAATCCTTAGGAAATATGCATTATCATAGGCATCGTCCGTCCCATCTGAAAGACAGGTACCACTACCGGTGGATACATCATATATATAGCCATCAGGGTCGTAAAGTGTCTCATAGGTAGAACCGTAGCAGGGTGGGGTAGAAAGAGCGAGAACGGCCAAAGTTGTTGATACACAAACTATATAGTATACGTAACTCCGAGATTTCATAACTAACCTCCTTAAATTTCTGTCCAGTATGGTACTGGCCAAGAAATGGATATAATTATTATATCATTCTACAGAATTTAGGCGCTGGTGTCAATGAAATTATGGGACACTTTCTGTTTTTCTGTAATTTACAGCCGGTTTTTTGTAATTTACAGCCGGTTTTTTGTAATTTACAGCGAATATAGTCTTGACCCTAACAAATCGCATTTTTTGAATTGTTCTACCCCTTTTTTTGCACAAATCTCTATGGAGGTATTTCCCTCTTATCCTCCATCCATTGAAACAGATAGAGTATAGCGGAGACTTGCCCGATGGAACTGGTCATAAAGGCTGCCGGACTTATATAACACAGCGAACTATTCAGGCGATGCAGATATCAATATCATATTTTGGCCTGAACTCCCAAAACCCGTCAGTTTGAGTAAGAAATACGTTGATTTAGTCATCTAATATATGTTATAATGAACATGGCTCTATTATACGATTTTATCCCGCACCAATTGAGCTTGGAGCCGTCTATGTCCGGCAATTTGTCCCGGCAAACTGACGGAGATAACAAACTCACGTCTAACTGGTGCGGGATGAGAACCACAGAGAGACAAAAGATGCTCAGGTTTGTAAACATCACGTTGTTCACACTCGTGTTAACCGTGTTGCTGATTGATTCCGTTTGGGCCGTATGTCCCGTTGGTGATCTGAGCGGGAACTGCGAAGTCGATTTGCCTGACCTGGGGATTTTTGCCGAGCAGTGGCTGGATACGGATACATCGAGTGAGGGCTTGGTGGCTCATTGGAAACTGGACGGCAACGCTGCCGATGTCGTCGGCGGAAATCACGGAACTGTCCATGGAAATCCGGTATGGACAATCGGTCAGCTTGATGGCGCATTGTACTTTGACGGCGTCGGAGATTATGTTGATTGTGGAAATGACAGTAGTTTAAATCTGGCAAATAATTTTTCGATTTCGGTATGGTTTAACCTGGATAACGCTGAACCTGCTATACCCATTTGCAAGGGGAACGTTCCAGCATGGGAGGCTGGTGGAGCGTATTCTATTCTTTGTATTCCCAGTAATGGTATGCTTGCTTTTTTTGTTAGAGGAAGTAACGATACTGATTTTGTATATGCAGCCACAGCAGCACATCTAAACGAATGGACGCATATCGTTGGGATATTTAGTGATGGAAATATAATTGTTTATAAAAACGGGTCTTTTGCGGCAGATGGTGATTTAGGGACACCAACTATATATACTAATAATGGATCTTTTGCCATAGGTGCTGAGGGTGATGGAGGTATGCCTTTTATTGGCATGATCGACGACGTCCGTATCTACGACCGGGCTCTGAGCGAGGTGGAAGTCGAGAAAGTAGCGCATCCGTCCATTCTGGACCCCCATTGTGCCGACCTGGATGATGACGGTAATGTGAACCTGTTTGATTTCACCCTGCTGGCTGAGAATTGGCACAGGCAGGGCAACCCGCTGGTAATCAACGAGTTCATGGCATCCAACAGCAGTTGTAAAGCGGACCCGCAGGGCGAATATGATGACTGGCTCGAAATTTACAACACTGGGAGCATACCTGTTGATATAGGTGGTATGTACCTGACGGATGATTTGAATGAGCCGACCATGTGGCGAATTCCTGACGATTCCCCTGACGATACCACCATCGGACCGTATGGGTACCTGATTATATGGGCTGACAAAGATACTCCGGACGGTCCTCTGCATGTGGATTTCAAACTCGACGGTGACGGTGAGGAGATAGGCCTGTTCGACACCGATGGTAATACTCTAATTGACAGTATTATCTTTAGCGACCAGGTTACCGACATTTCCTATGGTCGCTACCCTGACTCCGGCTATACCTGGCGGTATATGGGTTTCCCCACGCCGGGTGCACAGAATAATGCCGGGTATCTGGGTCAGGTTGCCGACACGGAATTCAGCCATAACCGCGGTTTTTATGTTGATGATTTCAACGTTACGATTATCTGTGATACGCCTGCTGCTACTATCCATTACACTACGGACGGCAGTACACCTACCGAGACACATGGTAATGAATATGCTATTGCTATTCCCATTAAGGGGACTAAGTGTCTGCGGGCGGCGGCTTTCAGGCCGGGTTATCTGTCCAGCAATGTGGATACCCATACCTATATATTCGTCAGCGACGTCATAGCGCAGTCACCCAATGGCGAAGCCCCCGATCCTAATTGGCCGCCCCCCGGTTACTTCAACGGCCAACTTATGGATTACGGTATGGACCCGGATGTGGTCCTCTATGACGCCAATTACGTGGGTCTTGTGGACGATGCGCTGCTCTCGATTCCCACGATTTCGCTCGTGACAGAGCTGGACAACCTTTTCAACCCAAGCTCAGACCCAAAAATCGGAGGCATTTACGTGAATGCCGATAGGGAAGGCCGAGCTTGGGAGCGGCCTGTGTCGGTGGAGTTAATATATCCTCCAAACCCGCAAGGCCCCGGATTTCCCGACTTGGTGCAGGTGCAAGATGCTAATGGCCTGTGGCGTTGGGGCCTACCCAGTGATATGCGCGGAGGTTTTCAAATCAATGCAGGTGTTCGGATTCGTGGGGGCATCAGTTGTACCGGTGACAACCCCAAGCACGCATTTCGACTGTTCTTCCGTTCTGCGTATGGCGATGCCAAGTTGAGGTATCCGCTATTTGGTGATGAAGGTGCTGATGTATTCGACCACGTAGACCTTCGATGCAGCCAGAACTGTTCCTGGGCTTATCAGGGCGACAGCAAAAACACTATGGTCCGTGAAGTCTTCTCACGCGATTTGCAGGCGGAATGCGGCCATCCTTACACACGAAGCAGATATTATCATCTTTACATCAATGGCCATTACTGGGGGCTTTTCCAGACTCAGGAACGCTCAGAAGCATCCTGGGGCCGGTCGTATATGGGTGGCGACGACCAATATTACGACGTCATGACGTCGAACTGGACCGTGGACCGAAGAATGGTCCCCACAGATGGCAATAGCGCCACCTTTGACCGCCTCTACGATGAGGCAACAGCACCGCGAGGCTTCGCCAGTAATGAAAGGTACTACCGGGTGCAGGGACTGAACATCGACGGCACACCTAATGACACCGTAGAGAAGCTGCTTGACGTGGAGAACCTGATTGATTTTATGATAATCGAATATTACACCGGCGACTCAGATGGTCCGGGCTCGCGCTTTGGTGGAGTACCGAACAATACCTGGGGGGTCTTCAATCGGCTTAATCCGGATGGCTGGAAATGGCTGCATCACGATAATGAGCACACACTCGGGGCAGGTGGTGCAGGGGGTTCTATAGAGAATTTGGTTGAGCCGTTTACTTCGGCCGGGGCAGATAGGAATTACTTCAATCCCCACTGGCTGCATGAACAACTTATGTTTTCCAATGTAGATTATCGTATGAAATTTGCTGACCATATACACCGCTACTTCCATAACGATGGTCTTATGACCCTCGAGAAGTGCCGAAGCCGCATCCTGGACCGCGCTTATGAAATCGATATGGCGATTATTGCTGAATCGGCGAGATGGGGCGATGCCAAGCATTCTTCCTGGGCCCATACGAAAGAAGACCATTGGTGGCCCGAAATCAACCGACTTCTCTATGACACTTTTGACCCCTGGGGCCGAAAAACGTACCTGACACCTCGGGTGGATACGGTCCTCCAGCAGTTCAAAAACGTAGATTGGTACCCCGATGTTGAGCCGCCCGTCTTCGCAAGTATGGATGAGTTTATATTTATGGGTAACCCGAATGGGGGTGGCACAACACTCTATTATACCCTGGATGGCAAAGACCCTCGTGTGCCGGCGGCGCAATCGATGCCGCGCCCGCTCTTTCCACTTGTCACTGAGGATGCCGTTAAATGGTACCTTGTCCCCACGGTCGCTAATGGCGGTAATCTGCTTGGCAATACACCGGGCGAGTTCGATGTTACCTATTACAAGGCAAACATCACTGTTGCCAATCTCGCCACAGCAGAGTCGGTCATTAGCAATCCATCCTATCAGAGCCAGGTCATAGCCGAAACATCGTCGGTAATCAACTATAATAACACCTTTTGTCCTGGTCACTTTGCCAATGACAATCCGGTCCCTGGTGGTAGCGGTGACTTGGACGATTACGTCCTCTGCGCCACTGCCATAGTCCAGATACCCATTACCGGCAACTGGACCTTCGGAGTCCACAGTGATGCTGGATTCAGCCTGGAATTGACCGGACCTGGTTCTTTCTATATGGATTATCCCTCGCCGCGTACTCCTTCAGATTCGTTTGCCGTTTTCAATGTTACTACGTCGGGGGCATACCATTTGCGACTTGTATTCTTTGAGCGAGGCGATTGGTCGGGAGTGGAGCTTTTTGCCGCGCGAGGTAGTTACAGTTCGTTCAACTCGAACTTCCGCCTGATTGGTGATGTAGCTAACGGAGGACTTCAGGTCGGTGAGCCAATCGTCTGGTTTATTAGTTACTTTGACCACTCAAACTGGCCCAGTGGGACCGGTGGTGTTGGCTACGAAACAAACCCAACCAGCGACCCGAACTATATAGGCCTGTTTAATATCGGCGTTGAAGGCCAGATGTATGATGACGGCGGAAATCCCACTGCCAATACGTCCTGTTACATCCGTATTCCATTTACCTGTGGCGCTGATGAATATAGCAAACTGACACTGAATGTGCGGTATGACGATGGCTTTATTGCCTATCTAAACGGCGGGGAAGTTGCCAGACGAGTTTTTCCCGAAGCTGCAGTACCGCAGTGGAACTCATCAACAGATCCCAACCAGCACGATGATGTGTTAGCCATTAACTTTGAATCCATAGATATCTCTGATTATATCAACCTTCTGCGGGCCGGTGGCAACATCCTCGCCTTCCACGGAATGAATATCTCTACCACAGACTCTGACTTTCTCATCTCTGCCGAGCTAATCGCCCGCGAAGTCAGTCAAGGTGATGTCAATCCCGAGGCGCTTATTTATGATGACCCATATCTTGTACTGGATAAAAGCACTAACGTTAAGGCTCGGGTTCTGGGTGGAGGAATGTGGAGTTCATTGACTGAGAAGATATATCCAATAGGCCCGGTCGCTGATAACCTGCGGATTACAGAGATGATGTACCATCCGCTGGACACCAATAGTCCGGACGACCCAAATGCCGAATACATTGAGCTGAAAAATATAGGGCTGGAGACTATAAACCTTTCTTTAGTGCGATTTACCGAAGGAATCGATTTTACTTTCCCGTCTCTTGTGCTTACATCCGGCGAATATGTACTACTTGTGAAAGACCAGTCGGTATTTGACTCTCGCTACACAGGTGTACCTCCGACTGTAGATATTCTCAGCCCATACGAAGGCAGACTGGCAAACGGCGGAGAGAGAGTCAGACTGGAAGATGCTATCGGCCAGACGATTCTGGATTTTGAATACAAAGATGGCTGGCGTCCGATTGCCGACGGTGAAGGCTTCTCTCTTACTATAATAGACCCGGCCAACAGTAACCCGAATAGCTGGGGCGAGAAGGACTCCTGGCGTGCGAGCGATTACGTTGGTGGTTCGCCGGGCGAAGATACCGACGTTCTTCCCAATCCAGGTGCCGTGGTTATTAACGAAGTGATGGCGCATTCGCATGGCACCGACCCTGATTGGATAGAGTTGTACAACACCACCGGCGCTGCTATCGACATCGGCGGCTGGTACCTCAGTGACAATGATGCCAACCTGAAGAAATACAGAATTGCCGATGGTACGACGATAGCCGGCAGCGGCCCGAACAGATATCTGGTTTTCTATGAAGACCAGGACTTCAATAATCCCGGCGATCCAGGCTGTATTGTCCCCTTTAGGCTTAGCGAGAACGGCGAGGCGGTATGCCTGTCCTCGGCTGACGGTGGTGTACTAACGGGCTATCGCGAGGTGGAGGATTTCGGCGCTTCGGAAACCGGTATATCATTCGGTCGTTACTTCAAGAGCAGTACCGGCAATTATAACTTTGTTGCGATGGACCACGAGACGCCTGGCGGAGTCAATGCCTACCCCAAAGTCGGGCCGATAGTCATCAACGAGATTATGTACAATCCCCAATCCGGCAATCAGAATGAAGAGTATATCGAGCTGCACAACATCACCGCTTCTCCGGTGACTCTATACCGCTATGACAAAGGCGAGCCGTGGAAGTTCACTGACGGTATTGATTTTACTTTCCCGGCCAGTCCCAACGAAGTCGCGATACCTGCCGGTGGTTATCTGTTGGTTGTTAAGAACCCGGCAGTATTTACCTTACGATATCCGCTTGTACCTGCGGAGAAGATTCTCGGCCCTTACGATGGTCGGCTGAACAACGCCGGCGAGAGAGTGGAGATTTCAATGCCCGGCGATGTGGACGAGCTTGGCAAACGTTATTATATCCGCATTGACAGGGTCAATTACAGCGATGGATGGCATCCTGAAGATTGCCCCGGCGGAGTTGACCTCTGGCCGAAAGAAGCGGACGGCGGCGGCAAATCGCTAACAAGGATTAACTCGAACCTTTACGGCAATGACGTCATCAACTGGGAGGCAGATGATCCTTCACCCGGTGAGGGATCATCTGGGCCACCAATATAAATGCCAGCTATTAAGTTCTCGGTAAAAAACGAAAAGGGGGAAATATACGAGGTACATTCGAACTGCGTGAATCATTATGAGGTCTCAACCCCATTGCCGTGAGCCACGTTAGAAATCTTACCTTTTCTATGATAGTCCATGTTTCTGAAATTTCTAACAGAGCGAGCCCCACGGTGACAATACGCTTTCCAGGCACTTTCCAAACTAAGAGCATTAAAGAATCTAAGAAACGTATTGATTTTGCTATCTTTTTATGTTAAAATAAATAAAGCCTACAGGTTACAGATACGCCAGGAAGATAGAAAATGCTTAGATTTAGAAAAATCTCATTGTTAACCTTCATATTAGCTGTTTCTTTTGTCGGTTCTCCTATGGATTCCTTACGGACTGCAGGGGCCGTATGTCCAATGGGTGATCTGAGCGGTAACTGCGAAGTCGATTTACCGGACATGCTCGTGTTTGCCGGGCAGTGGCTCGACACGGACACATCGAGGGAAGGCTTGGTGGCACATTGGAAGCTGGACGGCAACGCAGCCGATCCGGTCGGCGGAAATCATGGTACCGTCTATGGAAATCCTGTATGGACAATCGGCCAGCTTGATGGTGCATTGTACTTTGACGGCATCGGAGATTATGTTGATTGTGGAAATGATGGTAGTTTGAATCTGACAAATAATTTTTCAATTTCGGCATGGTTCAACTTAAACGATGCCGGACAGGTTCTGCCTATTTGTAAGGGAAATGTACCGGCATGGGAGTCTGGTGGAGCATTTTCTATTCTTTGTGTTCCCACTAATGGTATACTTGCTTTTTATGTTAGAGGCAGTAACAATACTGAATATGCATACGCAACCACATCAGTACCTCTAAACGAATGGACACACATAGTTGGAACATTTAGTGATGGAAATATAATTGTTTATAAAAACGGCGCTACTGTGGGAAATGGTAGTTTAGGGACATCAATCATAAATACTAATAATGGACCGTTTGCCATAGGTGCTGAGGGTGATGGAGGTATGCCTTTCAAGGGCATCATCGACGACGTACGTATCTACGACCGGGCGCTGAGCGAGGCGGAAGTCCAGGATGTAGTGAAATTTGGTATGTCGGACCCCAATTGCGCCGACCTGGATGATGACGGCAGTGTGAACCTGTTTGATTTTACCGTCCTGGCGGAGAACTGGCACAAACAGGGCAGCCCACTGGTAATCAATGAGTTCATGGCCTCCAACAGCAGTTGTAAAGCGGACCCGCAGGGTCAATATGATGACTGGCTCGAAATCTACAACACCGGGAACATAGCCGTTGATATAGGGGGTATGTACCTGACGGATGATTTGAATGAGCCGACTATGTGGCGGATTCCTGACGATTCTCCTGGCGATACCACCATCGGACCATACGGGCACCTGGTTTTATGGGCCGACAAAGATTTCCAGGACGGTCCTCTGCATGTAGATTTCAAACTTGATGGCGACGGCGAAGAGATTGGCTTGTTCGACACCGATGGTAATACTTTGGTTGATAGTATTGTCTTTGAAGACCAGGTCTCCGACATTTCCTATGGTCGCTACCCAGATGCCGGCTTTACGTGGCGGTATATGGGTTTCCCCACGCCGGGGGCGCAGAATAATGCCGGGTACCTGGGTCAGGTTGCCGACACGGAATTCAGCCACGACCGCGGTTTTTATGTTGAAGATTTCAACGTTACGATTACCTGTGATACGCCGGATGCTACTATCCGTTACACTACGAACGGCATTACACCTACCACAGGGACTGGTAACAAGTATGTCGTTGCCGTTCCCATCAGGGGGACCACATGTCTGCGGGCGGTGGCTTACAGGCCAGGCTGGATGCCCAGCAATGTAGATACTCAAACCTATATCTTCCTCGATGATGTGATCCGGCAACCTGATGAGCCTGAGGGATTCTACGCAGACGATCCTTCCTATGCATGGGGACACGCCGGGCCTGACTACGAGATGGACCCAGACGTCATAGCTCAGGATGGCAGCGACCTGTTCGGAGGTATATACGCAGCCACCATCAAGGATGACCTCAAAGCCGTTCCAACACTCTCGCTGGTGATGAATGTGGACGATTGGTTTAAGTCGGACCCTGATCCATCTGTGGGTGGTATCTACGCCAATCCAGAGTGGGAAGATATATATCGCCAAGAGGCTGAACGGGCTGTCTCGGTCGAGCTTATTGACCCTTGCGGACTTGAGGAATTCCAAATTAATGCGACTGTCAGGCTTGCCGGCGGGAGCAGTACGCAACCGTGGAAGATGGACAAGCTCTCTATGAGATTAAAATTCACAGGTAGGTAT